>ENA-ORUU01000158-ORUU01000158.1-human-gut-metagenome-genome-assembly--contig:-NODE-158-length-68489-cov-10.1461_pt1 | contig 68489 bp, 58 predicted proteins | sample MGYA00242085_ERZ509221 | MGnify/ENA primary metagenome ERZ509221 (study PRJEB26280, sample SAMEA2338809) | human gut metagenome | biome: human gut; feature: human-associated habitat; material: faeces... | reverse complement strand
GCCTTGCGCACCCTCCGCAGCTCCATACGGAGTTCGTTTTCAATGCACCGGCTCGCATAGCTGGAAAAGCGCTTGCCTTTGTCCGGGTCAAAGGTGTCCACCGCCTTAATTAGGCCGATGGTGCCGATCGAGATCAAATCGTCCTGGGCAGCTGTGCCCGCGTAGTATTTTTTGCAGATATGCGCCACCAAGCGCAGGTTGTGGCGGATCAGCAGATCCCGGGCGCGGGCAGCCCCGGCCCCGCCGCCGCGCAGCTGCGCAAAGGCCGCATGTTCCTGATCCGGGGACAAGGGCCGCGGGAAGGACCCACTTTCCAGATGCAGTGCCAGGTACAAAATATGTCCCGCCGCCGCGCGCAAAAACAAACCCAAAATGCCCAGCATACACACCACCTCGCACCAATGTATGCCGGGCCGCGGGCCTTTATGCTTCGGCAACGGGCCGCAAGGTATTGCGCCGTGCCGTTTTGGGCCGCTTCGATTTCTTCCCTATCATACTGGAGTATCACGAAGAAGCCTTGTCGTCGCAATGGTACTGCGCCGCAAGCGCAGGCAAATATGATCTCCGGCACGCCGTGTGCCGGAAAAAACAAACGCCCTGCCGTGTGTACCGCGGCAGGGCGTTTCATTTTGGGCAAGATTTATTTAATGGCGTAGGCCGGGTTGGCGGCGCGGGTGTCGGTGCCGTAGACGGTTTGCAGCTGGGCAAAGGCCGCCTGCACCTCGGCAGGGACCTCCACATGGGCCAGGAAGTTTTTACCCCGCGGGCCGCAGAGCGCCCCCAGCATGTTGATGGCGGCGGAAAGTTCTTGCAGGTTCATAGGGAACTACCTTCTACTATATTACAGCGTAAACTGCACTGCGCAAAAGGCGGCGTAGATGGCCAGCAACAGGATACCCTGGCCGCGGTTTAGCTTGCCCTTGACGAGGGCGGGCACGGTCAGAATCAGCATGACGGCCAGCATGACCGGCAGTTCCAACACAAGGCTGGAATTGATACCGAACAGCGTGGAGTTCTGCGGGATGGTGAAGGGTGCCAGCGAGACGGACACGCCGCTGACCAGCACAAGGTTGAACACGTTTGCGCCGACGACGTTGCCCAGCGACAGATCGCTGTGGCCCTTGGCCAGCGAGGTGATGGCTGTGACCAGCTCCGGCAGAGAGGTACCCAGCGCGACAAAGGTCAGTGCAATGACGCTCTCCGGCACACCGAGGGCCTGGGCAATCAGGGTACCGTTGTCCACCAGCAGGTTTGCGCCCACGGCGATCAGCACCGCGCCCAGCACCAGCAGGATCAGCGTCCTGGCCAGGGACATTTCCTCTTCTTCGGACGTCTCAGCGTCAACGGCGGGGGCTTTTTTCATCTGCAGCACGTTGACGACCATGTAGGCCACGAACATAGCCAGCATGATAAAGCCCATGACGCGGGTGAACTTGCCGAAAACATACGCCGCAATGCAGTAGATGGCCGCCGCCGCAAAGAAGAAGGCGACCGGGGTTTTCAGCGTTTTGGGGTCGACCTTGCCGGGGCGCACGGCGATGGTGATAGCCGCAATGAGCGCCGCGTTGCAGATGACCGAGCCGATGGCGTTGCCGTAGGCGATCTCGCCATGGCCGGACAGCGCGGACATGGTGGAGACCATGACCTCCGGCAAAGTCGTACCGATGGAAACGACGGTCGCACCGATGAGCAGTTCCGGCAGGTGGAACCGCCGGGCCAGCGCAGAAGCACCGTCGACAAACCAGTCACCGCCTTTAATAAGGAACAGCAGACCGACGATAAACAGCAGTACAGGGATAAGCATAAGTGATTCCTCCGTAAAAAATGACGAGTGACGTCGGAATTTTTATTATAGCATAGAGAACGGTGCTGCGTCAAATGCGGTGGAGTTTAAATTGTAAATTTTGCAAAGGCTTCCCTCCGAGGAAGCTGTCCGCGAAGCGGACTGAGGAGGGGCAAACCTCTCGCAGCAACCCATTTGCAGGCAATAGCGGTACACGCGCCCCTCATCCAGCCCTTTGGGTCACCTTTCCCCGAGGGGAAGGCTTTCGTTTGCTCCATATTTTGCACACATTGCCCGCGTCTGTCCTATCTGTGCAAACACAAAGGCCCGCAGGGGATACCTGCGGGCCTTTGTGCATAGAGGGGTGGGAAAGTATATAAAGGTCAGTGAATGTCTTGGTTGATTACAAATATTATTATAGCAAGTTTTCTTAAAATGTCAAATGTCACACTTGCATTTTGGTTTTCAAAAGATTATAATAAAACCACGATAGCTTAATTTTATTTAGCAGGCGCAGGAAAAAGCATACTTTTTCAATTTTGTTAAAGATAACAATGACTGTATACTTCACTTTATTTTTTTGTGCGCATTATACAAAAGAAAAGCAAGGAGTCAACTCATGGATGATCTCGACCACAAAATTATACAGCTGCTGGCGGAAAATGCACGTATGCCTGTCAAAGACATTGCCCAGCAGGTCAATCTGACCAGCCCGGCTGTTTCCAGCCGCATCCATCGGCTGGAACAGGAGGGCATCATCGGCGGGTACACCGTGGTGCTGCGCCACCCAGACGCCCCCGCCCGGGTCGAAGCGCTGATCTCGGTGCTGGTGGACGCTGCGACCCGCGCCAGCTTTCTGGCAATGATCGAGCAGGAATCCCAGGTGCTGCAATGCTTCCGCGTGACCGGCAGCTACAACTTTATCATAAAGGTCAGCTGCACCGACATTGACGCACTGGAACACCTGCTGACCAAGATGCAGAAGATGGGTTCCACCAACACGCAGATCATCCTGAACACCCAGCTGGACCGCAATCTGACGCTGGCCGAATAACGAGGTAAAGATGTTACGTTACTGCAAAAACTGCGGCCTGCTGCTGCCGCACGACGCTGACCGCTGCCCCCAGTGCGGTGCCCCGGCCCCGCTGGCGGTACGCCCCGCCGCCCAGCCCGGTCCCGCCGCGCCGCTGTATGGCACGCCCGACGACCGCGAGGCCGAGCCGACGGCAGAAGCCATGAGCCAGGGCGCGACCACCGGCACGATGATTTTGTTTGCCATCCCGGTCGTGGGGTTCATCCTGGCGCTGGTGTGGAGCTTTGGCGGCACCCACAACGAGGCCCGCAAGCGGCTGGCCCGGGCGCAGGTCGTCCGCACGCTGGTCGTGGCGGCAGCCGCGGCGCTGCTGGTGCTGGTGGCCGCGCTGGTGTTCAGCGCCGTGGTGCACAGCCAGCTGGCCTACTACTACGCCACCCCTTACTACCGCTGAGGAGACGCCATGAAAGCATCTGTTATCATCCCGAATCTGAACGGCGCGGGCTGGCTGCGGGATTCCATCGAGTCGGTCTGGGCACAGACCGAACAGGACTTTGAGCTGATCGTCATTGACAACGGCTCTAAAGACGAGAGCCTGGAAATTGCCCGCAGCTACCGCGGCCGTGACCGCTACACGCTGATTGAGAACGCCGAGAACACCGGATTTTCCCACGCAGTCAACCAGGGCATTGCGATCGCCAAGGGCGAGTACGCGGTGCTGTTCAACAACGACGCCTTTGCCGAGCCGGACTGGCTGGCGGAGCTTATCAGGACCGCTGACGCCGACCCGAAGATTTTTGCCGTCAGCAGCCTGATGCTGCGCTTTTATGAGCCGGAGCTGGCCGACGACGCGGGCGATTATGTGACGATTTTGGGTTTTGCCTGCAAGCGCGGCGACGGCCTGAAAGCCAGCCGCTACACCAAGCCCTGCCGCATTTTCAGTGCCTGCGGCGGTGCGGCGCTCTACCGCAAATCGATTTTGGACGAAATCGGCGTATTTGACGAACTGTTTTTCGCCTACTATGAGGATGTTGACCTGAGCTGGCGCGCGAACAGCCTGGGCTACAAGAACGTCTACTGCCCCACGGCCAAGTGCCGCCACATCTGCGGCGCGACGACCGGTGCGGTGCGGTACAATCCGTTCAAGAGCATCCAGAGCGGGCGCAACAGTATTTTGCTGCCCTACAAAAACCAGCCGCTTTTGATGCTGGTCATCAACTTTATCCCGATGCTGCTGGGGTATCTGCTGAAAGTTTTGATGTTCCGGCTGCGCGGGTTCGGCAATGACTACGCCAAGGGTTTTCACGAAGCCTGGGTCGCTCTGCCGAAGATACAGAAGCCGAAGTTCCGCTGGCGCAACCTGCCCAACTATTTTTGGGTGGAGGGCAGTCTGATCGTCGGGCTGTTCCGATATATTGTGTATCGGGTGCAACGGGCGCTGAAGATTACCTGACAGGGGGATTCAGGCTTTGCCCACGGGGCGTCGAGGACGCCGCCCCCTACAACGCCATACAACAAAACACCTGCTGACCGGTCACACGCATACCGGTCAGCAGGTGCTTATTTTTTACGCTTTAATCCTCATCCGCGAAGTTGCCCAGCGCCTTGGCCTTCTCGATGACTTTGCTCTCGAGCATCTGGGGCAGGGTCTCGTACCGCACGAACTCGAATGTGTAGTACCCGCGGCCCTGGGTCAGCTGACGCAGGAAGGTGGTGAAGTCCTGCATCTCGGCCATGGGCACTTCCGCCTCAACGACCTGCAGGCCGTCGTCATCGGGGTTCATGCCCAGCACGCGGCCGCGGCGCTTCGTGACTTCGCCCATGATATCGCCGGTGTTGTCCGCCGGGACATGAGCTTTCAGTGTGCCGATGGGCTCCAGCAGGACAGGGCCGGCCTCGGGGATAGCGGCCTTGTAGGCCAGCTTAGCGGCCATGATGAACGCCATTTCGCTAGAATCGACCGGGTGATAGCTGCCGTCCAGCAGGGTGGCCTTCATGCCGACCATCGGATAACCGGCCAGCACACCGTGCTCGGCCGCCTGGCGCACGCCCTTTTCAACAGCGGGGAAGAAGTTCTTCGGCACGCTGCCGCCGAACACGTTCTCGGCAAACTCAATGGCCTCGCCCTGCACAGGCTCGAACTGGATCCAGACGTCGCCGAACTGGCCGTGGCCGCCGGTCTGTTTCTTGTGGCGGCCCTGGGCCTTGCAGCTCTTGCGGATAGACTCGCGGTAAGGCACGCGCGGGGTCTCCAGCGTGATCTCCACGCCAAACTTATTCTTCAGCTTGGCAAGGGCCACTTCCAGATGCTGGGTGCCCAGGCCGCTGATGATCTGCTGCTTCGTCTCGGGATCGACCTCAAATTTGATAGACGGGTCCTCCTCGATGAGGCGGGTCAGCGCACCGCCGACCTTGCCCTCGTCGCCCTTCTTGGCGACCTTGACGGCCATGCGGTAGCAGCTGATGGGGTAGACCGGCGCGGGCAGCGCGACGACGCGGGCCGGGTCGCAGAGGGTATCACCGGTCTTGGCGGTAGCCAGCTTGGCGACCGCGCCGATGTCACCGGCAGCGATCTCGGGGGTGTCGGTCTGCTTTTTGCCGCAGACAGTCAGCGTCTTGCCCAGGCGCTCCGGCTGGCCGGTGCGGGCGTTGATGGCGTTGCTGGTGGCGGTCAGCTTGCCGGACAGAACCTTGATAAAGCTCAGCTTGCCGACGAAGGGATCCGCCACAGTCTTGAACACGTAGGCGCACAGCGGGGCAGCGGGGTCGGCGGTGATCTCCACCGGTTCGCCGTTCGCCTCACCCACAGCGGAGGCGGTATCCGCGCCGGGCAGCAGCACGTTCATGTTATAAATCAGCATATCCAGTGCCTGGCCGTTGACGGCAGAGCCGCAGAACACAGGGGTAATTTGCCCGCTGCGCACGCCTGCGGCCATGCCCTGGACGATCTCCTCGGTGGTGAAGGCCTCGCCCTCGAAGAATTTCTCCATCAGGGCCTCGTCGGTTTCGGCGATGGCCTCGCTCATGGCCTGGATCAGGCCCTCAAAGCGGTGGCCGATATCAGGCACGTCGATCTGAATCTGCTTGCCGCCCTCGTACTTGAAGGCCTTCTGGCTGAACAGGTTGATGTAGGCGACAGTACCGTCGTCCAGACGGACCGGCACAACGCAGGGGCAGACACTGGGGCCGAACTTAATTTTCATCTGCTCCAGAATCTTGAAGTAGTCGGCGTTCTCCAAGTCGGTCTTGGTGACAAAAATCATCCGCGCCTTGTTGTTTTTCAGCGCCATCTGGTAGGCTTTCTCGGCACCGACGGTGACACCGGAACGGCCGGAAACACAAATCAGCACGCTCTCGGCAGCCATGATGCCCTCGGCAGCGCCGGTCTCAAAGTCAAACAGACCCGGTGCGTCGATCAGGTTGTACTTGACACCCTCGAACTCAACCGGCACGACGCTGGAATTCAGCGATGCCTTGCGGCGGACCTCCTCGGGGTCAAAGTCGCTGGCTGTGGTGCCGTCCTCGACGCGGCCCATACGCTCGGTCGCGCCGCTCATGTACAGCAGCGCCTCGGTCAGCGTCGTTTTGCCGCAGCCGGCGTGGCCGGCCACCAGAATGTTGCGGATGTCTTTGCTTGCGTAGCCCATGGATCGTCAAACCTCTTTTCGCGCCGGGGCATTTCCAACTGCCCTGCGGCGTAGATATTCTTTGCGGCGGAGCGATTTTTGAACACTCCCGCCTGTTTGATACTACTTTACCACATTATCATGGAAATTTAAACGGTTTTTTCGGATTTTTTGTAAAAAATTTTAGGCAAAAGATTGTGGAAGGTGTAAAAAATCAAAAAAAGCCGCCCAGCCGCGAAACTTTTTTGCGGCTGGGCGGAAATATTTTACTGTTTTTTGCTGCGCTTGCGGCGGGCACGGCCGCCGTCGGGCTTGACTTCGGGCACGTACAGGCTGTAGCTGAGCAGGTAACGGCCATGAGCGGGCACGCGGTAGAACGACGCCTTGATGCGTTCCAGCGGGCTGGACCCGGTCTCGGCGGCACTGCCGCACAGCATGATGACATACTGCGTCTCGGTATAGCGGGCGGCCACATCGCACTGGCGCAGGCTCGTGTGGATGAGCTCGCCCAGCTGATCCACCATCGTGGAGGTCTCGTCGGGTTCGGCATCCTGACCGGGGGCCACCGTCATGATTGCCAGGAACACCGGCAGGCCGTAGCGGGCCTGCACGCCGCGCTGCACGCGGTAGGCTTCTTTGAACGTCTCGAAATCGCAGATGCAGGCCCCGGCGTTCTCGGTGTCGGGCAGAGCAGCCACCAGCTTGGCGACCTCGCCTTCCATATTGCGGTCAGCCTGGCGCATCTGGCGGTAAGCTGAACCGGCGCGGCCCGGCTCAATGGCGTGGTGCAGGCAGCCCATGGCAGTACCGCGGCGGGCCAGTTTCTGGGCTTCGTTATGGCGGCCCAGGGCTTCCAGTGCGACGATTTCTTCCAGATACAGGCGCTCCTCGTAGGGGTCCAGTTCCAGGGCGTGGTTGCACAGCGAGATGATGCGGGTGCTTTCGCCCCACTTTTTGCAGAGCTCCAGCAGGCTCAACATGGCGGTGCGATACTGGCCATGCAGCCGCACGCTGACGCCCTCGACCCACTGCTCGGACGCAGACTGGGGCAGCAGGCGGCCGCGGTACAGATCAACGATCTGCTCATACAGCTTAGCGCGTTTTTCGGGGTCCTCCTCGCGGCGGGCCTGCTCGGACAGGTCGCCGACTCGGAACACATCCACGGTGCAGTCCAGGTGGGGGTTCCACTGGTAGCAGCCGCGGCTGGTCAGGATGCAGTTCCGCAGCTCGTCCAGACCCTCGGCCTCGATCATATTGCGGAAACGGTGCAGGATGGCACGCAGCGCCATATCCGGGTTGCTGGACCGTTCCCCCGCCCACAGCGTATCGGTGAGGACTTTATGGGTTACGCGCTCACCCCGCTGCAGCACCAGATACTGCACCAGCGCGGTAGTCTTACGCGACTGCCCCAGCACCGCCAATACCGGTTTGCCGTTGACGCGAATCTCGAAATCGCCCAACATTCTGATTTCAATGGTTGCCATCCTGTACCCCCTTTATTTTGGCAGCGACCTGCTGCACGTCTCTATGTTTCATAGTATAACAAGCCGTCCGGCATTTGTCCAGTGCTTTGTCACATTTTGTTATAATATGGCAAAAAATTTCTTATCGTTCTGAGGATGCCTTCCCGTTCCAGGTGCCGGGCGCGTACAAAATCACCGGTTCGCCGGGCAGCGGCACAATGGCCTTTTGGGTACACAGGGGGACATCATTGCCGCTGCTGCCCCGCTTGGCTACTGTGATGACCACCGTCATCGCCGTGATACGCGGGGTGTCGGTGTCGTTTTCCTGTGCCCAGCTGCGGGCGTAAAAGTGCAGGTCGCTGATGTACAGCCCCATGTAGGATTCCTTCGGGTAGGCGGTGGTGTAGGCGTAGGCGATCTTCTCGCCGTCCTTCTTGTGCAGGGGGGCGAAATCACGCTGCTCCTGCTGGTAAAACCGCATATGCAGGTAGCCGTTCAGTTCCTCGGCCTGGACCTGGGTCAACAAGTCCTTGCCCTTGCTGTTTTTCAGTGCGGGTACAAGGTCCTTGTCGATCAGCTCCACATGGTTCGGGTAGACGCTGAATTCCAGTGCCGTGCCGTCGCTGTAACTGGTCTGGGCGTCAAACACGCTGTCCAGATTTGCGCTGTCCGTCGCGCCGTTTGTAAAGCGGATATAGCCGTTGGCGTCCAGCACCTCGCCGCGTATCGTCTCGATGAGGGCATCGGCCAGGTTTTGCGCACGGGTCTGCAGCTGGATATCCCGGTAGGCCTGGGCGCTGGGGCGTATCAACGTGACCGCCGCCAGCGTCAGGATGGACAGCAGCACCATACAGACGATCAGCTCCACCAGCGTGGTGCCGCGCTTGTTTTGCAGCTGCTTCATGGCGTTGCCTCCCCTGCCTCCTTGGCGTAACGGTGGAAGGTGTGCGTCTCGGTGGTGGGCGTGCCGCCGTTCTCGCTCACTTCGGCTTGGGTCTCCACCTGGTCCAGTTCCACATCGTCCACGGTGAACGCCCCGGCCCCCGCGCCCGCGCTGAAGGTAAAGCTCTGCCCGGTTTTTTCGGTCTGCCAGGCGGGGGCCTGTTTTTCCTGCGGGTACAGCCCGGCGCAGAAAGCGTAAGCCGTCTCCCGCAGCGTCTCGGCCTTTTGGGACATGGCCCGGGCGTACCGCAGCGACACCACAAACATAGCTGTGAACATCAACAGCAGCATAAAGGAGACGATAACCTCGACAATGGTCTCGCCGCGCTGATTTTGCAATTTGTGTTTCATGGCGGCTCACTCCTGTGCTGTGCTGGTGCTCTGGCGGGCACCGCGGGTGTAATGGATGGTGGACTTATCCGGGTTGGTGGTGTCAAAGTGGGGCACAATGATTCGCTCTGCGTCCTCCGGTTTAATATCGATACTCGACAAACCGGGGCTGGCAAAGGTGCTTGTGCCCTTGCTCCATGTGTAAACCGTCGTACTATCGTCAAATGTGTAGCCAGACACCGGGTAGTGTACCTGCCGGTCATAGGTCACGGTATAGGCGAAGCTCTCCCCCGCCTTGGTGGCGGTGACGGTCACGTCCAGCTGCAGATCGGTCAGCAGGTAGTCGTTGCTCTGCCAACTGGTCAGTTGGTCGCGCCAGCCGCTTTTGGTGCTGACGGACTGGCCCACGCCGCTCAGGTTCAGCTTTTCAGCGTCCTCGCCCGGGCGGCGGCGCAGCGTGACGGTGATTTCCTCCGCACCGCTCGTGTCGGCATCGGCAGCTTTCCATGTGTAGGAGTAGGGCTGCGAGGGGCTGCCGTAGATATCGCCGCCGTAGGCCGTGGAGGTCATGAAGCTGTCATTCACGAACGCGGCGAAGGAGCTTGTGGGGGTGTTCAGTTCCCCTTCCAGCACGTCGGAAAAACTCGTGGCCAGCTGGTAGGCCTCCTGCTCCAAAAGCTGACGGTTGGCGTTGGCCGTCAACACGGACGCCGCGTACACCAGTGCCGCAGACAGGGCCACAAACAAGGCACCGATGCAGAGCACCAGAATCATCGAAAGGCCCTGCTGGTCCCGCAGGATATCGCGTGCTTTTCGGCGCATGATGCCACCTCCTTTGTTGTAGTTTACCCGGCCTTGTCGGTCAGTTCCACAGGCTGGGGCTCGTTTTGCGGCTCTGCGGGCGTTTCGGTCGGTTGTGTGGTTTCGGTGTTTTCGTCGGGCGTCGGCTCTTCTGCAATCAGCTCGACGGTCTGGGTCTCGTTGCCGATTTTTACAGCTTCGGCGTCTGGTGTGCCCACGGTCTTGCCGTCGGCCTTGGAGTGGGCCATCGTCTCGACCTGGATGCTGGTGGTAAACTTTTGCAGGGCATCGCCGCTGGTGAGCACATTGGCCATATCGGGCAGCAATACGCGGTAAGCGGGTTCGCCGTTGTCGTTTTCCACGACCTCCAGCTCGGCCACAACGCTGACCTGATAGTACGGTTTCGCGTTGTCGTCCTGCGTTACGCAGCCACGGAGCCATTCCGGCTTGCTTTCCCAGTGGTCAACATCCGTCGTGTCCTCTTGGAACACAGGCATCACGCTCAGGTCGTACCAGGTGCGGGTCACATTGCCGTCGGCGTCCTTTTCGATTTGCGGGTCAAGATATTTTTCGTAGTTGTTGCCGTCAATCGTGACGGTTTTCTTTACCGTCTTGATTTCGCCGCGCAGGTGCTCCGGCGTGCCATCGTCCTTCTTTTCCTCGCTGTCAGCGTCATAGGTCCACATTTCAATCGTGTAGGCAGTGCCATTCACCGGTGTCACCGTGAACTTATAATAGTCGGTCAGGTTGCTGACTCTGCCATCGTCCGGCGTGCCTGTGGACGGATAACGGTTGGCCGCTTGCCATTGTACCGCAAAGCGGTTTAGCGTTATTTCGTCAGTTTTTCCGGTAGTGCTCGTGTAGGCATCACTGGCGTACAAATCGACCGTATAATCCACTCCCACCGCGGTCAGGCCTGCATCCGGGGCATCCAACTTGATGGCGGGCAACTGCATATCCTCCGGCTTGCCCACATAGTAGTACCAGTTGGAGGATTCCATGCCGCTGCCGGTCTCTGCCATAGCGCGCAGGGCAGGCAGCAGGTAGTAGCGGGAATACTCGGGCTTCATGGTAAAGCCGTTACTCAGGTTGTAGGCCGCGCTGTTGCCGCTGCCGTCGGCGGGCGTGCCGCCGCCGCTCTGCCGGTCACTTTCGTGGATGATGCAGATGGCGTCACCGTTTTTGAGCATTTCATTCAGCGCAGTCTGCAATACAGCCAGCTTGTCTGCCTTCTCCTTGCCCAAGTCAGCGGTAGTTTGCCAGTCATTTGCCAACGCGGCAATCGTCTTATAGTCATCCACATTTTTAAACAGATAGCCGGTAAAAAAGTAGCTGCTGGCCGTGTTGCCGCTGACTGTCATTTGCAGCGTTTCGCCATTCAGGAACTCCGCCTGGCTGGGCGCAGCCGGGTCAAAGGCCGCGCCGCTCACCGTCGGGGCCGCCACGCGGGACTTCACAGCCTGCGGGTCGCAGAGTGCACCGTCCGGGCTGTCAAAGCCGGTGGTGTCACCCGCCGCACGGTTGGCAATAACGTAGAAGCGCAGTTCCTGGCCCTGGTACTGCTCCATGTCGATTTCGGTCTGGGTGCCTGTGATATTCTCCCAGGTCTCCACGGTTTTCCAAGTGTCATCGGCGTTCTGGCGCTGGGCGTACAGGGTGTAATGATCCGCACCCACGACCGCAGGCCAGTTGATGCTGTATGTCAGTGCATCGGCGCTGTTTTCGTCATACAGGCGGGTAAATCCGCCGGGGGCGTCGGGGGCATCCAGCCGGGTCATAACGTCGTAGTTCTGCTCGTCCGCCAGGCCGATCTGCGCGTTCGTGTCGGACACGCGGGCCACATGGAGAATGACGTTATTGTACTTCCAGCTCTTGCTGCCCTCGGCCAGGTTGTCGTCCACGCAGAGTTCCAGCGTGTAGCGGCCCGTTGTGCTGTCAAACGTAACTTTCTTAGCCAAATCCACGTTGCTTGCCAGGCGGATGGTCTCCTGCTTGCCGTCGGCCTGCACGCCGTACAGCTCGATGGTGTACTTTTGCACTGTTGTATCCAGTGTCGTGCCGTCGGTGGTCTGGGTCCAGCTAAAGGTATAGTACAGCTTGTTTTCGGCGGTACGTACTTCTAGCTGCTCGTCCAGCTTCGGGGCTTGCAGGGTGGTTACGCCGGTCTGCAGTGTCTTGACCTGACTGGGGGCAAGGACATCGTTATAGGATTTGTCTTTGTCGTTGGTATTGTACGCCTTGCCTACAAAGTACAGCGCGGTCATATGGGCGTACTCGTAGCCGTCGCCGCCTGCCTTGCGCACGATTTCCAGGCCGTCATAGTAGGCGACCGGGTTATCTGTGCCGCGCTGGTCAATTGCCTCCGTGACTTCCTCCTCGGTAGCTGCCCAACGGCTGTACGAGGGGCCGATGCCGCTTTCGACAGGAGCCGCGACGATTTTCAAATCCTTGTAGTCGCTGGTGAAGGCTTCCTTCGGCAGATTGCGGAAGGTCACGGTGGTGGCCGCAGCCCCAACGCGGGTCTGCTGCGCGGCCAGCGTGATATACTGGCCTGTCAGGCTTGTGCCGCTGGCCGTCGTCTCACTGTCGCCGACGTATTTGCCGACGAGCATGACGCGGTAGATGGGCTGGGCTTCCTGCATCTTGTTATCATTCCGCACAAACGGTGCATAGGACAAATTCAGGCTGATAGTCAGGTCATTGACCGTCGTTCCTGTAACAGTCGGATTTGTGACGGTCACATTACCCTTAGCCGCCAGGCCGGTGTTCCACTCATCGTTCTTATCCGGATTTGTAAAGGGGCCTGCAATGGCGGTAAGCTCGCTGAACTGTTCCGACCGCATGAACGGCGCTGTGCTGGTACTCGGGTTAGCAATAGCAGTCAGGGTTCTGATATTGTCCAAGCCGTTGGTGATGGTCTGCTCGCTCTTGCCTTTGCTAAAGCTGCCGGAGCTGCCGTCCACATATTTAAAATCAACTTTCCACTGGTCATTGGCGATTCTGACATATTCGTCATAGTTTGTCAGCACAACTGTCTGATAGTATATGTTGCCCGTGCCGGTACGCTTGAGCCGTACTTCAATTTCCGGCTTGGGCAGTGTCTGGGCGAAGGTCTGCACCGCAGAATCGCGGGATGTACCGCCGCCCTTGCTGTTCATGGGGGTAATGCGCACGACAAAGTTGCCGGTCCAGGCGTCGCGGTCCGGGTCGTTATCAAAGGTATACTTTGTCTCGTAGACCATGGCCGTGTGTACGGGGGTGGCATCGGTCACCTTGCCGCTTGCGTCGGTCTTGTACACTTCCAGCTTATAGTACATGGCCGGGCCGTGGGCGGCGTCCTGCTTGGGGGCAGTCCAGCTTACGAGATAGCGGCCATACACTGCACCGGTGCCGTCCTTAGTCTCCTCACTGCGCTGGATCGTGATGGATTCGGGTATCTGGTTCGGTTCATTGGCCTCCAACACATACTTATAATAATTTTGGATGACTTCATCGGTAATATCGCCATTGCTGGGGATGTTCTGGCCGCTTGAGCCTTTGATACTGTCGTTTGTCTCGGTAAAACGGAGCAGGATATTGCCCAACACATCGCTATCTTTTGTTTCCACTGTACGCTTCCATGTATCCGTTGCATCTACATGGATATAAGCCGTGTTGTAGACAATCCGGGACAGGTCATACGTTGTGTTATCATTCGTATTGTTTGGCACCGCCAGCATGGCAAAATAGCTGTCGTCTGTGGTGTCTTTGCCCAGGTTCAAACGACGACCGCCGCAGTTTTTGGTTTCCGCGCTTTCCTTAAAGCGGCTGTCTGCACCAGACCATGTAAAGTTTATCAAATCGGTACTTGTGTGACCCAACCAGCGTTCATTCCAGGCTTGCGCGTTCCAAGCGCTCTTGCCATCCTTACTATATGCGTCAATATAATAGTTATTTGAACCCTTGATGTTCTCTACGGCACCACCGGGATTGTCATAGGCCAGCGGGTGCCAGTTATCACCGCCTACCAACGAGAAGCAGTTGTTCAGCGTCGTAGGCTGCGTACTTCTGCCGCCGCCGCCACGGCTGCCGACGATGCCGACTATGTAGCCGGCGCTGGCGCTCATATTCGTACAATAGTTGCGGCAGCGGTCAATATTGACGATAACATTATCGATTGTAGAGCCGCGCGTATCCCACGGCCCCAGGTAACCGAAAATGCCAACCGCCATAGACTGTGCTTTGATTTCAACCGTACTGCCATTGACACAGTCGTATACATTGATGGTCATGGGGTCGGTCTTATCTGCCATCTGCACCTTGCCAAAGATACCGCCGATATCGTTCGCACTTATCGTATTCGTTCCCTTCATTGAGCCATGGTTCTGGCAGTGCAGGATATTGGCGGAGGTATTCTTGACAGGCGCATCAAAGTAGCCCGCGATACCGCCCATGGTGCCGCAGCTGTCCCGATTATCATTCATATTTGTCAGCAGGTCGCCGAAGTTGAAGCTGTACTCGATCGTGCCGCCGTAGTCCGTCCAGTAGGAGACGATGCCGCCGATGTTGTTGGAACGGCTGTTGTAGACCGTGCCGTAGTTGACGCACTTGCTCAGCGCCCACAGGTCGTCGCGGTCGTTGCCCTGGTGGCCGATGATGCCGCCGACATGGACCTCAATGCGCGTGGCCTTAGCGCTAGTATATTCATTTGTCGTGTTATCATCGTTTTTTCTGGAGCTGAGCCGTGTATACCGGCGCACCGCCGCGCAGTTGACCAGCGTAGTCAGGTCTTTGCTGGAAATATTGGTGCCGACAATGCCGCCGATGGTGGATGCCTTGCTGATATTATCGCCGTAGACAAACCAGCGGCCGGTAGCGCTGTCGGTGATTGCCCCCGTCACTGAGTTATAGCCGGTGATGCCGCCCAGGTAGCCGCTGCCGCGCTGGCTGTCATTGTTATCCACATTATTATTGCCGCGCAGCACGACGGTCAGGTCGTTGGCAGCCAGGCCCGCCTTGGTGGTGGTCGTCGTCCCCCACCAGCTGCCGGAGGTGGTCGTTTTGTTCTCGGTCAGGTACACACTGCCATAGCCGTAATCATGAGCGCCCACGGTATCCACACCTTTAAAGCCGGTGTAAGTACCGTCCGTCTTTGTCAGTTCGGCCACCATGGCGTTGATGCCTGTGTTGGCGTCGTCGGTGTTCAGGGGGAGCCACTCGTTGTTGACCTTGCTGACAAGTGCCTGCGCCTGCTGGCTGCCGCTGTTTGTGATGCTGCCGCTGTTGGAGCCTGCCACGCCGCCCACAAAGCCGTACCGCGCCGCAATGATGCTCTTGCCGTTTGCGTCGGTCGCCACATAGCTGGCGCTGATGGTGCCGTTGTTGCGGCCCGCAATGCCGCCTACGTGGGTGGCATTGTCCAGCTTCTGCGCATCGGTCTGCAAAGAGCTTACGTTGTTGGAGCCTCGCGCCTGCAATACGATGGCCGGGACCGCGCAGCTCTGCACCGTGCCGTTGTTGACACCCGCAATGCCGCCGATGGTGTTGCCGTCCCTGCTGGCCGCACCCCAGGCAAAATCGCCGTCAGCCTTGGCGCTGGCCAGGCCCAGCGTGCCCTGATAGGTACACGTATCCAGGGTACCGTCGTTTTGGCCTGCGACGCCGCCCAAATTCTGATATCGTTCCAGTTTGTCGCCCTCGGTCACGCTGAGGGTGACGTTGGTGCCCTTGACCTTGCCTGCGTTGCTGCCCACTGCGCCGCCCAGGGTGACGAGGTTTGCGTTGACGGTCAGGCCGTTTAAGTCCAGTGCTCCCGCGTTGACGGCGGCGTTTTCAATCCATGCCGCGTCGGTCGTGCCCTCGCCCGGCTCATTGCGGCCCGCAATGCCGCCCACGATGGTGGCCGGGCCGTTGAGGTGCACCTTGGCGTCCTGCGCCACCGCCGTGCCGCGGATGATGCCGCCCTTGCGGTTGTAGGTTGCCACCGCGCCGATGGTGCCGCTGGTAAAGTTGATGGTACCGCCGCGGACCGTGCCGTTCTCGATCAGGCCGCTGTTCTCCGACACAAAGCCGCCCGCCGCGCCGTTGGCGGTGACAGTGGCCCCCGCCGTAATTTCCGCATTGCTGATGGCCGCACCCGCCGCATTGGTGCCCGCGATGCCGCCCGCCACGCCGTTGGTGGTGTAGACTTCGCGGTTCGTATCCCGGCAGCCGTCAATGACGCCGCCCGCCGCGTTCTGGCCCGCAATGCCGCCCGCCAGCGTATCGTTGGCGCGCACCGGGGCCTGGTTGTTGACATTGCTGATATCGGCATAGTTGATGCCCGCAGCGCCGCCCGCGTAGGTCGCAGCCGTGACCTGGGCTATCGGCACGCCGCCGGTGATAAGGCCCCGCGTGCTGCCCCGGGCGTTGTTGCTGCCCGCGATGCCGCCCGCGTAGGTCGTGGCCGTGACGGTGAAGTTCAGCTGGGTAGTGCTGCCCAGCGTGATGGTGCCGCAGTTGACACCTGCCACACCGCCCGCGCAGTAGGTAGCGACCACCGATGCGGCGGGGGTAGCGGCCTGGTCATACGTGACCGCCGCGCCGCTCATGTTGATGCCCGCGATACCGCCGATGACCTGATTGCCGCGCAGCACAACGCCCTGATCCGGGGCCGCGTTGGCGATGCTGCGGGTGTTGACGCCCGCGATGCCGCCCAGGTACAGGTAGCCCGCCTGCTGGCTGCCCAGCGAAGCGCAGGTCGTGCCGCCGCTGATCGTGCCGTCGTTCCAGCCGGTCAGGCCGCCCGCCGCGCAGGCGTGGGCAATGTTGCCGTAGCTCGTACAGTTTTCCAGCGTGGTATTTTTGGCGGCAAAGCCGATGATGCCGCCCGCCAGGTAGCCGCGCGTCTCGCCGAACTCGTAGTTCTGGTTCAGGCTCAGCAGCTTGACGCCCTGGTACAGCCGGTGAGCTGTGTCGTCGGTGCCCATGCTCAGACCGCCGACGGCCAGCGCGTTGCTGCTGCTGCCGTTGACGGCATTGCGGATGGTCAGATTCGTCGCTGCATCGTTATAGCCAAGGATGCCGCCGACATAGGCGTTGGCCTCGAGGTTGAAGGTATTGGTGAAGTTTTCAAGGCAGACCGCTGCGCCGCTGCTGGTCACGGCCGTGCTGTCGATCAGCACATTATCGTCGCTGAAGGTGGGCAGCATGGCCGCATGGGTCACATTCTGCGGCAGGGCTGCCAGCAGGCGGTTGTAGCCGATGATGCCGCCCGCCACGCCGTCCGCGCGGACACGGCCCGCCGTGACCGTGGTGGTCAGTGCGCCCGCCTTGCCGAGGGTGTCCTGCACGGTGAAGCTGCCCACCGGCATATTTGCGCCGATGACGCCGCCGACAAAGTGGACGCCCTCGACGCGGGTAGCCGCCACGGTGGCAGTGGGCAGGACGGGTGCGGTGTTCAGACCGATCAGGCCGCCCACGGCGTCACCGTCGGCCACGATCTGGCCGCGGATAGTCAGGGGCTTGCCGCTGGTGTTGGTAATGGCAGCGTTCCCATCGTTGTAGCCCGCCAGGCCGCCGACGAAGGTGTCGCCGTACAAGATCGCGCCCAGCGTCGGGGTGGCGTACTGATCCCAGGTCACGCTGCCCCTGGTGCCGTTATAGCCCACCAGGCCGCCCACATAGTTGGCATACTCGGTGATGCCCGCGTGGGTGCTCAATGCCTGCAAAAGGCGGATGCGGCGGCTGTCGGTGGCATTGTCGCCGGACATACTGTTGGTGCAGTTGATAAGTTGCGCTTTTTCGGCCTGGGCGGCGCCGTCCGCGCCCCAGGTGGCGTCGTTGACACCTACGATGCCGCCGACGTAGGCTGCATTTTTGCCCAGGCCCGCAACGAGGCCGCTGTTGGTGCTGGTCTGGATGATGCTGCCGCTGCCGTTGACCGACACGATGCCGCCCACATAGCGGTTGCCGAACACATCACTGGTGTTGGCGGCGCTGTCTGCGTGGAGCGTGCTGCCGGTGAAGCCGCCCGCCAGGCCGCCGACAAAGCGGCTGCCCAGGACATAGCCTTTCTCGGTGCGGCTGTTCTGCAGCAGGATATTTTTGCCAAAGCCCACAAGGCCGCCGACGAAATCGCCCTTGAGGGGGCTGTTGTCGTTCAGCGTGCCGTCGTTGGCGCAGCCTGCATCTACCTGGCTGCGCAGGTCGGTCTCGGTCATCGTACCGCGGGCGGTGCTGGTGCAGTTGGTCAGCACGACATCCTGGGTGTAGCCCGCAATGCCGCCGAAGAACTGGCCCAGCACCAGGCTGTGCTCGGTCTTAGTGTTGTCGCCCTGATAGTTCACGCCCGCGCTGACCGTGCCGGTGTTGGCGAGCCTGTTTACGATTGTCTTTATCGTGCCGTCGGCGGCGGTATCGGTGCTGTACAGGTTGCCCGCAACGCCGCCCACAAAGCCGCTGCCGGTGACATGGGCTGCGTTGGCAATGACCGTTTTATCGTCGGTTTTCAGGTTGCCTGCATCCAGCGTGCCGAACACGCCGCCCACGCCGACACTGCGCCAGCGGGTGGCCGTTTTCGTGTCGCCCGCGTCGGCGGCCACAGCGGTATAGCGGGCCTTTTCCCCTGCTTCGCCGGGTTCGTCGGTGGTGTCGGTGGTATCGTCGTCCACCAGCAGGCCCGCCACCGTAACGTTCTCGCCCACGGTCAGGTTTTCCAGCTTGGTGCCTGCATCGTTTTTGGGTATGGCAACGCCCACGAGGCCGCCAATGCCCTGTGGCTCGTGCTTGTAGTATTTGTTCGCAGCGTCAGGGATGCGGGTCTTTTCGGTCGTATCGTCGTCAAAATGCAGCGTAGCCAGCACCTGCGCCTTGTAGGCGTTGTTGGTGCCGTGGAGCAGCGTGCAGTCCTGCAGTGTGCCGGTGTTGACGCCGCACAGCGCACCCACGGCGCGCACACCGTCGCGGCGGGCGGTGTCGCCTTCCGGCAGTTCGGCCAAGTAGGTCGTGTTCGTCAGGCGGATACCGCCCTCGGGCACGTTCTGCCCGGTGGTCAGCGCCTTGATTTCGGTGTTGACCTGCACGTCGGCGTCGCGCAGCGTAATGTGGGAGATCGTGCCGTTGTTCTCGCCCACCAGGCCTACATAGCGGTCCAGCGGGTTCTCATTCGTCTTGTCAACTGCCGCGACCGAATTGCCGCGCAGCTGCAAGTTGAGAATCGGCACGCGGGCCGTGCCGGCCACAGTCGTTTCGCTTTGCAGGGTGATATTTTCCCCCAGCGCGGGGATGGTGGGCCAGGCCACCGGGTCGGTCTGGCTGGGGACCTTGGCCTCGGGGTTTTTGCCCACACCCGCCGCCGTGTAGACGGTGACGCCGCCGCCGGTCCAGTTCAGGCCGTTGGCACCCATGCCCTGGGCTTTCAGGGTGTAGGTGGCTTTCGCATCGCCCCAGTTTTTGGCCCAGCGGACATTGTAGAGGTGGCGGAAATATTTCAGCTCTGCGTCGGTTTTGGTGCCGTCGATGGCAAACAGCGTGTTCTCGGCGTTGGAGTCCTCGCTCTTGCTGGCGGTGTAGCTGTCGGCATACTCGTCCCGCGGGGCAGCCTGCAAACGGATGATGATATTCTCCGGCTCGGCCAGCAAGCGAGTGATGCTGTACAGGTCGTTGTCGGCGGTGCTGGTATCTTTCTCACAGGTGCGCAGCAGCGAGGCATCGGCCATGGCGTCCAGCGTCAGGACAAAGTTGCCCTTGTTGTAGCTCAGCGGATAGCGCAGGGTGCGCTTGGTCTCGGTCCTTGTGCCGTCGGCACTGTAGGTGTAGACGGTGGTTTCCAATTCCGCCAGCACCTGCTGTTCGGTGTTGGGGCGCTTGATCTCGATGGAGAACAGCGGCTTCGATTCATCGGCAATTTTGTAGCCGGTCAGGCCGTTTTTCTCGGCCTGGTAGGCCACTACCGTGTAGACCGTGTCCATGTCGGCCAGGTTGGAGTTGCCGCCCCAGCTCAGGGTCAGCGTCTCGCCGTTGGACAGGCGCGGGTTCTTGACTTTCAGCTTCGTCTGCTGCAATTCCACCACGTTGACGCGGTCCTCGGCCGAGTAGTAACCCACCAGGCTGTCATTGCGGCGGTGGTCATAGCTGCGGTCGGTGATATCGGTTGCGTCGGCCACGCCGTCCGCGGCAAAACGCAACTTGTCGGAGTTCGTGTCATAGAACACCGAGTACACCTGCCCGCTGGCCCGGTCGATCTCCACGCAGATGGCGGCGTTAAACATCGAATCATCGTAGATATAATCGTCCAGCAGCCGCCGGACCAGCTCGTTCTGGCCCGTGCCGTCGGTCTTATCGTAGTACAGCGCGTAGATGCCGTTGTTCAGCTCACTGGCCGTGCGGCGGCGCACCTCATTCCCGGCGGCATCGGTGATGACAACATCATCGGTAAAGTGCGTGCCCGCCTTGCCCTGATCCTCGACATCGGCGCAGAACGCATCCAGCTCGCCCGCAGTATCCATACGGGTCAGCGAGATTTGCGCCGCCTGGAACAGCGTGCGGGCGTTGGCCTCGTTTTTCTCAAACCGGGCCAGGCGGGTGTAGGCGATAAGGCCGCCACCCACCAGCGCAGCCAATATGCCCATAATGGCCAGCACGACCATAAGCTCTACCATCGTAAAACCGCCGGTGCGCTTTTTGTTTTTGGGCTGATGCAGCATAGATGCTCCCTGTATATCTAAAAAAATCCTGACAGATAGACACAATAACAGACTATATATGATGTTATTATACTAAGCCTGTGACGTTTTCGCAACAAGGAAGTGCGATATTTCAAAAAAATCACACTAAATATTGTGGTTTGCGGCAATATCCGCATGGATTCGGCTCATCCAGCGTTACTTTACAACAAAAAATGAGGAAATTTTGCGGATTTTCTTGCAAATAGTGTCCTTCCACGGTATACTGAATAGTGCGTTATTATATAAAGTACAGGGGTGAAACGATGCTGGCAGCACGACTGGGCGCATGGCTGCGCAAAACCGGGAAACGGTGGGCCAAGGCCGCCTTCTCGGAAAAACTGGCTGTTGCGCTGGCATTGGCAGCGGTTATCTATACGGTCGTCACCGGCGCGGCAGAGCTGCGCTACCAGGCCCGTGCCCGGGAGGCGCTGGCCCAGGTCAAGGCGGCTCGGCTGGCGGCGGGGGCCGTATCGGCCCAGTATTACGCCACAGGCCGCCCCTATGCCGACCAGACCAGCCCTGACGGCTTTGCCGACGGTGTGGCCGATGCCATTGAGACACTGGGCGCACTGCCCGGTACCGTGACGCTTTTGCAGATCGGCGGCAACGGCTACACGGTGGAAAAACTGCTCTACTGCGAAAACGGTATGTACGCCATCTACGACGCCGCCGAGGGCTACCGCGTGTTCCGCGCGGAGGATCGGCTGCAATACAGCGCGGAGGTCGGCCATGCTGCTTCTTGAGTGCCTGCTGGGTCTGATCCGGTTTCTGCTGGGCGCGGCGCTGTTCAGTTTTATGAATGTTGTGGCCTGGCGGCTGCCCCGGAACATGGACCCGCTGAAAGGCCGCAGCATCTGCCCCCGGTGCGGCCGCACGCTGGACGCGCCGGATCTGGTCCCGGTGTTCAGCTGGCTGTTCCTGCGCGGGCGGTGCCGCCACTGCGGCGCACATATTCCGGCGCGGTATCTGCTGGTGGAAGTTTTGGGCGGCGTGCTGGCGCTGGGGTGTACCCGGCAGTACGGCGCGGCCCTTGCTCTGCCCGACGGACTGTTCGGCATGAGCTGGGCGGCGTTGCTGGCGCTGGCGGTCTGCGGCATTCTTTTAAGCATTGCGCTCATCGATGCCGAGACGCAGACCATCCCCGATCGGCTGAATTTCGCGCTGGCGGTCTGCGGCGTGGCAGGCACGGCGCTCTCCCCCGCCGGGTGGCGGGGACATATCATCGGTGCAGTCTGCGTCAGCGTGCCGATGTTTTTGCTCTGCCTTGCCATTGACGGTGCGTTCGGCGGCGGCGATATCAAGCTGATGGCAGCCGCCGGGCTGTTTTTGGGCTGGCAGAATACCCTGCTGGCGATGTTTTTCGGCATCCTGGGCGGCGGCGTGTACGGTATGTACCTGCTGGCCGCCAAAAAAGCCGATAAAAAAGACCATTTCGCCTTCGGCCCGTTTCTCTGCGCCGGCATCGTGCTTGCCATGCTGTTTGGTGAGCCGGTGCTGGGGTGGTATTGTCAATTTTTGTAATGCAGCGCAGGGGCGGGGCGTCGAGGACGCCGCCCCCTGCCACTCTATCCTTCGGAGGTTTCTCCCCTATGCCACGTTTCCGCTATACTGCCGCCAATGCCCAGGGCAAGACCGTCCGCGGCGTGACCAACGCCCCCAGCGAGGAGGCGCTGTACACCAAGCTGCGCGACGACGGCCTGTACATGACCGACGCGCAGGAGGCCCAGAAAAGCCACTCCGCCTTCCGCCCGCCGAAAACCGCCATGCTGGCGGATTTCTGCCGCAACCTGGGCACGCTGCTGGCCGCCGGTGTGCCGCTGGTACGCGCTATCCGCATCATGGCGGATGAGCGCAACATCGACGCCCGCCAAAAAGCCCTGTATGAGGCGATTTTGGGCGAGCTGCGCAAGGGCGTCCCGCTGTCCGACGCAATGGAGTCCTGCGCCCCGGCGTTCCCGAACCTGCTGCTGGCGATGATCCGCAGCGCCGAGGGCACCGGCAGCATCGACCACGCCTGTATGCGTATGGCGACCTACTACGAGCGCGAGCACAAGATGAACCAGCAGATAGGCAACAGCCTGATGTACCCCATCATTTTGGGCGTGCTTATCGTGGCAGTCCTTGCGATTTTGATGACATTTGTGCTGCCGCAGTTCAAGCCGATGTTTGACCAGATGGAGACGCTGCCGTTTTTGACCCAGCTGCTGTTTGACATCAGCGACTTTGTGGGTGCGAACTGGCCGGTGCTTATCGTGGTCGTGCTGCTGCTGATTTTGGGCGGCCGCATTTTGCTGGCCCAGCCGAAGGTCCGCCGCCAGTGGGACCGCTTTATTCTGCACGCGCCGGTCGTGGGTGTGCTGAACCGCAAGATCTGCACGGCCCGTTTTGCCAGCACTTTGTCGAATCTTTACGGCAGCGGCGTCCCCATCATTACAACGTTGGGCGCGGCGCGGGACGCCATCGGCAACCGCTGGATCGAGAGCCAGTTCGGCGACGCGCTGGACAGCATCCGTGCGGGCCACAGCTTGTCCCAGGCAATCGCGGGCATTGACGGCTTTGAGACAAAGCTCTCGTCGTCCATCGCCGTCGGCGAAGAGACCGGCAGGCTGGACAGCCTGCTGGCGACCATCAGTGAGACGCTGGACTATGAGGCCGAAATGGCAACCAAGCGCCTGGTCACGCTGCTGGAGCCTGTGATGATCGTGATCATGGGCATTGTGGTCGGCGGCGTTGTGGCGGCCGTTATCGTGCCCATCTACCAGTCCTACGGCACCATCGGCGGCTCGTCCGGGGCGATTTAAACTAATTTTTTCGGAGGTCCACATGGCAACACTTACCTCTTTGTATCTTTGCAGCCGCACGGTGTATGCGGCGGTGGGCAGTCCTACGGCGGACGGTGCGCGCATTACCGCCGCCGCGCAGATGCAGCTGCCCGAGGGCTGCCTGATCAACGGCGTTATCACCAACGAGGCTGACCTGGCCGACGCGCTGAAGGCGTTTTTCGCCCAGAACAAACTGCCTACAAGCCGCGTGGCGCTGATTGCGGGCGGCAGCCAGTTTATGCACCGCATCCTGTCGCTGCCCGCCATGAGCGAAAAAAAGCGAATGGCCGTGCTTTCCCACGAGCTTTCCACCGGCGGTGCCGAGACAAAAGCCCCGCTGGATGATTATATGCCGCTCTCCCGCGATGCCAAGACCCGCACCGATACCGTGCTGGCCGCCCGCGTGGAGCAGAGCGTCATTGCCGGGTACGATGCCCTTGCCAAGGCGGCGGGCTTCAAGCTGACCTGCATTGATCTGGGGCTGGCCGCACCCATCAAAGCCGTGCGCACGATTCCCGATTTGCAGCAAAAGACCTTTGTTCTGCTGCAATTTGACGATGATACGATCTCTGCGACCCTGTTTGTGCGGGGGCAGTACAGCTACTCCACCCGCAGCCGCCTGTTCAACCCGCGCGGCTCGGTCGAGTCCGGCACCGAGATTGCCCAGAAGCTCTCGGGTATTCTGCAGTTCCACATCGCCAACAAGAGCGAGCACCAGATCGGCACGGTCTACTTTGCCGGTTCCACAGCGGAGGACTTTGCCGTCTGCCGCCCCGGGTGTGAGGCCCTGGGCCTGGCGGTGGAGATTTTCCCGGATTCGCCCGCTGTCAAGCTGCCAAGCGGCACCCACCTGGCCGACGTGCTGTACGCCGCCGGCAATCTCATCGCCCGCTGATACCTTATATAAATAGCCTTGGGGATTTATCGATTATGGCAATGAAACAAAACAACTTTTATCTGCGCTGGCAAAAAGCTGCCGGTGCCGCCAAGACGGAAAGTCGCAGCAAAGATCTGCGCGCCGTTGTGCCCGGCATCGCCGTGGTGGCGGTCTGCATGGCGGGCTGGGGCGTGATGGTGCTGCACACCTCGATGCTGAAAAGCCGGCGGCAGAATATTCTGAACTGGTGCGCCGACAACTCCGCCACCTACCTTTCCTCGACCCTGGACGCCGAGGAGGCCGCGGAGTTCCGCAGCCTGACGGACTACGCCACTGGCATGACCAACCTGCTGAACAGCTACCCCGACGTGACCAGCACGCTGCTCCACCGCATCGAGGCGGCGGGCGGCGCGTCCATCACCATCCAGTTCACCAGCTACAATGCTTCCACCGGCGAGCTGCTGTTCAACGCCAATTCCAGCCAGGTCATTGACATCCCGACCTACATCCGCTCCCTGCAAAACTGCGGGGTCTTTTCCACCGTGAGCTACACCGGCTACACCGCCGATGACAACGGCTATTCCATCGACCTGCGCTGCATTCTGGCAGCGCCGCAGTAAGGAGGGGCGCGCCATGGAAATTGCACCGATGACAAAGCGCGACAAAATTTTACTGTATGTCGTGTCGATGTTCGCCTTTATCGTGCTGTTTGTGCGGTTTTTGCTGATCCCTGGCATCGAGAACCACCAGCAGGCCGCTGCTGATTTGACCGAGGCGCAGGATGCCCAGATCGCCATGCAGGATACCATCATGAAGGCCGGGTTCAACGCCAACACCAAAAACACCAACTGGGGCGAGCTGCAATCCGCCAATGCCCTGTATTACAGCATCCTGACCAGCGACGAGCTGGACACGCTGGTGACAGGCCTGGAACTGAGCCACAGCTTGCAGCCGACCTCCTTGAACATCGGCCAGCCCGCCACCCAGAATTTGAGCTGGTACATTGCCAGCGAGAGCGCGGGCCAGGGTGCCGCGCCGAGTGCCGGCACCACCGCCGCTGTGACGGCGGACGATGTGGGCACCACCGCCGAGGGCAACGCCATTTTGCAGCAGTTTCTGGCGGCGGACCTCATCCCTGACTATGACCAGCCCGGCTACTTTAAGACGGCAGCCGTGACCTTCAGCTGCACCGGCAGCGATACGGATTTCATCGCCATGCTGGACGATCTGGCCGCAGGGTATCCTTCGGTCCAGCTGCAGACCTTTACCATTTCCACCCGCAGCTACGCCAATCCCGACGGCACGTCGGAGGAAGGCTCTGTGTATACCGTTTCCCTGAATGTGATTCTCTGCGACAAAGGAGGGGTGCAGCCGTGAAGAACATCCGACTGGGCGATCTGCTGATCGAGCTGGGCTACATCACGCCCGATCAGCTGACCGCCGCCCTGGCCTACCAGAAGGAGCACCGCGACCTGCGCGTCGGCCAGGCCCTGCAGGAACTGGGCTATGTCAACGAGCGCCAGGTGCTGGAGGCCCTTGCCAAGCGTTTGCAGATTCAGCTCATCGACATTGAGCACACGACCGTCGATGTGACCGCCGTGGAAAAGGTCCCGCAGGAGCTGGCGCAAAAGTACGATATGCTCCCCATTGCGCAGAGCGCCCGCACCCTGACCGTGGCCGCCAACGACCCGCTGAACTACTACGCCATCGAGGATATCCGCCAGCTGACCGGCATGGAGCCGGAAATTGTACTGGCCGAGCTGGAGCCCCTGCGCCGCGCCATCCGCTACTATTACGCCGAGGTCCGCGCCCGCAAGGCCGCCCGCACCGCCAATGACAGCGACATGGCCGCCGCCCAGACCGAGGATTTCGCCATCGACATGACCGCCGAGGGCGGCGATTTGGACGCACCCATCATCCGCCTTCTGAACAGCCTGGTCCAGCGCGCCGTCACGACGACCGCATCGGATATCCACATTGAGCCGTTTGAGGGCGAAACAAAGGTTCGTATGCGCATCGACGGCGTCATCATCGACTATGTGACGCTGCAGCGCGCTTTGCATCAGCCGCTCATCGCGCGTATCAAGATCATGTCGAATCTTGACATTGCCGAGCACCGCATCCCGCAGGACGGCCACTTCCGCGCACGTCTCGAGACCGGCCCCGACGTCAACGTCCGTGTCTCGATTTTGCCGACGGTCTTTGGCGAAAAGGCCGTGCTGCGTATTTTGTCGTCGAATACCTACATTAAAAACGCCGACCACTTCGGCATGAACGACGCGACCTACAAGCGGTTCCAGCCGCTGCTCAACCGCCCCAACGGCATCGTCTACCTGACCGGGCCGACAGGCTCCGGCAAAACGACGACGCTGTACATGGTCTTGCAGGCCATCGCCGAACGGCAGGTCAATATCTCGACGATTGAGGACCCCGTGGAACGCAACCTGGCCCGCATCAACCAGACGCAGGTCAACAACATTGCGGGCCTGACCTTTGAGAGCGGTCTGCGCGCCCTGCTGCGCCAGGATCCCGACGTTATCATGGTGGGCGAGACCCGCGATGCCGAGACGGCGTCCATCTCGGTCCGCGCGGCTATCACGGGCCACATGGTGTTCTCGACCCTGCACACAAATGACGCACTATCGTCCATTGTCCGTCTGGAGGATATGGGCGTGGAGCGCTACATGATAGCGAACTCCGTCGCGGGCCTCGTCGCCCAGCGTCTGATGCGCCGCGTCTGCCCGCACTGCGCCAGGCAGATGCCCGTCACCGAGGAAGAACGCGCCTACCTGGGACCTGATATCCCGTTTGTGCGGCGCGGCACCGGCTGTACCCAGTGCAACGGCACGGGCTACCGCGGCCGTGTAGCGATCCACGAGCTGGTCATCATCAACCGTGAGCTGCGGGAGATGATATCCGCCGGGGCCACGCAGGAAGAACTGACCGCCGCCGCCCGCCGCAACCAGGGCATGACGAGCCTGCGCGAAGCCGCCCTGCAGCTGGTGCGTGAGGGCGAGACCACCCCGGAAGAGCTTCTGAAAATTACGTTCTATGAGGAATAAATGATGCAAATCCACGAGCTCACCGCGCTGGCGCGGCAGATGAAGGCCAGCGATATCCATATTTCCGAGGGGCTTCCCCTGATGTTCCGCATTGATGGCCGCCTGGTCAACGCGCCGGTGCAGATGAGCGCCGACGAGACCCGCTCGCTGATTCTGGGCCTGATGGATGAGGCCCACCGCGAGGCTGTCATCACCGAGCGCATCGACGCGGACTTTGCCCTCGTCGCGCCCGACGGCACCCGCAGCCGTGTGAACGTGTTCTACCAGCAGAACAAGGCCGCCGCGACCCTGCGTCTTTTGAACAACAGCATCCCGACGCTGGCCGAGCTTTCGATGCCTTCGGTGCTGACGAAACTGGCCGACGAGCCGCGCGGGTTGATCCTCGTCACAGGCCCCACCGGCAGCGGCAAATCCACGACGCTGGCCGCTATGATCGACCACATCAACGAGACACGCAGCGACCACATCATCACAATCGAGAACCCCATCGAGTATGTCTATCAGGGCAAGCAGGCGCTCATCCACCAGCGCGAAGTCGGGCAGGATGTGTCCAGCTTTGCCGCCGCCCTGCGCAGCGCTCTGCGTGAGGACCCGGATGTCATTCTGGTCGGCGAGATGCGCGACTATGAGACGATTTCCGCCGCCGTTACCGCCGCCGAGACCGGCCACCTGGTCATGAGCACGCTGCACACCATCGGCGCGGCGCAAACCATCGACCGTATCATCGACGTCTGCCCGGCCGGGGCGCAGAACCAGCTTCGCGGTCAGCTGGCCGCCGTGCTGCGGGGCGTTATCACCCAGCAGCTGCTGCCGCTGGCAAGCGGCCAGGGCCGTTGCGCCGCCACGGAAATTCTTGTGGGCACCGACGCCGTGGCGAACCTGATCCGCGAGGGCAAGTGCTACCAGATCCCGAGCATTTTGCAATCCGGCGCGGCGCTGGGTATGCACAGCCTGAACGCTGACCTGGCCCGCCTGGTCAGCCTGGGCCGCATCACCCGCGAAACCGCCGAGCGCTGCGCGACAGACAAGAGCGATCTGCGGAATTATTTGTAATAGCAACCGAAAAAAGGGTATCTGCCGATTCGACAGATACCCTTTTGTTTTATTTTCCCGCCTTCTCCTTTCCTTCCGCCAAGATCTTTACCAGGCAGCCTGGCACCGGGGCGCCCATGTCGGCGGCGTTCTCGGCAATGGAGCCTAGCTCGGTAAAAATATACCACACCAGCACTACCGGCAGCACAACGCCGTCAAAGGGCAGTTCCAGCCCCGGCAGGTTGGCGGCGGCCATGCCCAGCACCGCATCGGTCAACGCGCTGACCAGCACGACCACCAGCATTCCGGCCTTGTGCCAGATGCCCGCCCGCGCCGCTGCGCTGGACCACTGCCCCCGGCTGGCCGCAGCGGCACTGCCGCTGAGCCAATCCAGCGCCATGCAGGCCGCCCACGCTGCGATGAGCCACCCCAGCCAGCCGAAGGCCGCCGTAAACGCCCCGCAGGCGGCGCAGACCGCCGCCTTGCCCCACAAAAACACATTGCGTTCTTCCACTCCTTGCTCCTTTCCGGGCGTTACGCCCACTTGCTTGTGTACAGCCCCGCCGCCGTCAGACCCCGGGCGTCGCACAGGGCTTTCACCGCGTCGGCGTCACCCTGGCTGACGGGGCCGATCGTGAGGGTTTGCAGCTTTGCCGCCGCGCCGTAGATTCCCACCGCGTTCTCACACCCGGCGTAGGCCGTGGGGTCCAGCCCGGTGCCGCCCGCCGTGGCCCGCACCTCCAGATGGCAGTGCTTGTAGCCGCCTGCCGCATTGCCGGTATTGCCCATCACAGCCAGCGCGTCGCCGCTGGTGACCGTTTGGCCCGCCTGCACCAGCAGTTTTTCACAGTGGGCAAAGTACAAAAAGTTCACGGCGTCGGGCGTCTGGGCGCTGTCCAGCTGCACGCAGACATACCAGCCCCACTCCCAGGTTTTGTCGCGGCGGTCGGTCACAATGCGCGCCCGCACCACGCGGCCGGTGATGCGCTTACCCTTATAATAGGGCATCCGCACAGTGGTGTCGTCCAGCCCCACCAGGTCCAGCCCGCCGTGCCAGACTTTGCCGCCGCCCCGGGTCCAGCCGTAGCGGCCATAGGGGTACACCACCTGGGCGCGGCCCGCAAAAATACCGGTCTGCCTCACGCCTTCGCCTCCAAAGCGGCAATGCGCTTTTCCAGGGCGCGGCGGGTGGCGCGGGGATCCTCGTACCCGGTCACGGTCAGGGTGCCCCCGCCCTGCACGGTACACAGGCCATCGGCATCCGGTACGGCGCACAGCGGTTCGGCGGTGCGTTTTGTCACCGTCGGCGTTTCGGTGGCGGGCGTCAGCTTGTACACAAACGTCACCGGCGTGCCCGCGTCGGCCTGGGCTTTCAGGTATTCTTTGAACAGCGCCAGCGTCTTGAAGCCGTGGCGCAGGATGACTCGCGTTTTGCCCGGCTCGGCGGTTGTGTTGGTGCTGACCGTGTACAGCCCCGCGTCCGAGGACAGCGTGCCCGCCAGCGGGCTGTAATGGCTGCACAGGATGTCCCCCAGGCTGCCGATGGTGCCGGGCACGGTGATATCCGCCGTGTCCCGCGGGTTCGTCCAGGAGATCCAGTTCTCGCTGCCGTCCACGGTCAATTTTACCGCGCGGTGCGTCTCAGTCACGCTGCCGTCTGCCGCCAGCGCCACCATGTCCCCGGTGTACAGCGGTCCGGTCAGCGGGATTTCCACTTCCCGCGTCTCGCCGCCTGCGGCGGTCAGGGTCAGGCTGCCGTTCTCCCCCACGCCGCCCAACGCGCGGATGTTCCCGGGGGCGGCGGTGCCCCCGCCCGCCTGGGTCGTCACGCCCGCCGCCGCCACGGTCAGGGCACGCCCGGCCAGTGGGCTGCAAACGACCGTCCCGCCGCTGGCGGTGAACGGCGCGCAGACAGCCTCGGCCCAGTCGCCGTCCGGGCCGCTTTGGCCGCCAAACAGCAGCGCGGCCTGTATCGCTTTCAAATCCATGTTACACACTCCTCTTCCGGGCTTTATTGGCCCACGAACCGGCCGGACTCGTCGGCCACGTAGAACTTATGCGCTGCCGCCGGGTCCACCACATACAAAACCGACATCGGTGCAAAGGTGTGGGCGTCGTTCATGCCGTCCACGTCCTTGCCGCTGGCGGGCAGTGCTGCCGGGGCCTTGTCGGCCACCAGCAGCACCTCATAGGCGGTGCCGGTTTTCCAGGTTTCTTCGATCAGTTTCATGCGTCTTCTCCTTTCCGCAGGGTGTAGATTACTTTCATCGTCTTATCGGCGGTTTTCTCCACCGCCTTGGGCAGGTCGTTGATGGTGGCCAGGTAGTTGGCCCGCAGCACCCGTTCCGTGCGGATGCGGTTGTCGCTCAAATAGCGGCGCAGCGGTGCGGCAGGCTCCCCCAGCACCGGCACGGTGGTCGAGAACCCCGAGCTGGCCGTGTCATACCCCGCCGCCTCGCAGGAGAACAGCTCGTTCTTCTCGGTGTTCAGCACGACGCCGCGGGTGCGGTAGTAACAGTAGAGCCGCCCGTCGTGGGCGTCGCACAGCGGCTGCATATAATCGCTGTGCATCGTGACGGCCTGCACGTCGGTGGGATCGCTAAGCGGGAAGCGGTAGATCTGGTAGGTCGCCGGATCAGTCATGTACAGGCTGCCGCCGTAGACCGTACCGTTCAGCGGCGTGGCCCGGCTCTCGCTGACCAGGCCGCGCAGCGTGCCGCCGGTGTTGTTGGGCACGGTATAGTCCTTGGCGGCCAGCGTCTTTCGATCGTACTCCCGCACTTTGATACTGGCCCCCACCGCAATGCTGCTGCCCGCCGGGATGGAGACAAGATACAGCTTGTCGGCCTCGGCGTCAAAGCAAAGACGGCAGTACCGCCCGGCGTTGACCGAAACATCCTGCAAAAAGTCGGTGATATCCAGCGTCTCGGTGCGCAGCAGGCTGTCCCAGGTGCCCGCCGTATCGCGGCGGAAGAGGTCCAGGGTATGCAGCCCCAGGCAGTGGTGGCGCAGTTCCAGCGCAGCGTTCTCCACATCCACCCGGCCCGCCACGGCCTCATCTGCCGCCGGGTCCGCGTAGAGCAGCACCCCCTTCTCGTTCGTGGGATAGCAATTGGTCGCCAGCAGCCCGGTCAGCAGCTGGTCGCCGCCCAGTGCCCCGCCGAAGGCCAGCCGATCAATGTTCGTCGGGCTGGCGTCGGGAGCCTCCGTCATCTCGGAGTAGAGCGCTCCCATCGGGTGGGTCAGGCAGACCGAGCGGATGATGCCGTTGGCCTGGTTCGTGGCAAACTCATAGACGTAGCTCACCACGCCGCCCGCCGGGTCGATGTTCGTCTCGGTCAGGTTGGCACTGCCGCGGGTCGTGTTTTTGGTGGTGTTGACGACATTGCACCGCGCCGTGCCCACCACGCCCGCAGCCGCCGGGGCAAACAGGGTGCCCGGCTCGGCCCCCAGCGCGGTATCGTACAAAAGCAGCCCGCCGTAAAACATCGAGACCAAATCCTTCGGTGCGTCGGTGTAGCCGGTATCGCCGCGCCACAGCAGCATGGCCTTGTTCAGGCTGCCGCCGTAGCCGTTGAAAATATCGCTCACCGCGTTCGTGATAAGGTTGTCGCTCTCCACCACCTCTACTTCCCCGGTGTGCACATCCGTCAGTTCCAGGCGGGCGTGGCCGTGCAGTTTCATTCCAAAATCACCTTTCTTTCTGTCAGTTGCAGCGGCATCAGCAGTTCCTCAAATTGCAGCGTGCCGTCCCAGGGCAGCTCACTGGCCATGCCCTGGCCGGTCACGGTGGCCTTGATGCTGTAGGGCGCAATTTTCACCGTGCCGCCGGTGCAGACCAGCCGCACCGAAAGCCGCTTGGCCGCATTGGCTTCAACACTGGCGAAGGGGTAAAACAGCGCCAGCGTGTGCGCCCCCGCCAAAAGCCGCTGCTGCGGGGTAAAGTTTTCCACCCGCACTTCATTTACATAGTACCGCACTTCCAGTGTCAGCGGGTCGCCGCCCTCCGGCTCGGCAGTCAGCAGCAGCTGGGCCAGGAACATGGCGCTCGTGTCCTCTACCGCCGCAAAAGCGATGGACACAGCCGGAGTCTCCGCTGTGCGCACGGTCAGCGCCGCCGTGTTCGTAAAACTGTAATACACCAGCCGTTTGCTCTCGGCGCTGTTCTGCACTTTGCGCAGCAGCTTTTCCGTCGTACCATCGCTGTTGTTGGTCAAGTAAGGGTTGCGCCCCACGCTTTTCAGTGTCTGGCGGCCATGGTAGTGCCAGACAAAATGCGTCACCAGCATTTCGGGGGCCGTACCGTCAGCCTGGGGCAGCGCCACCCGGTCGCCCGGTTCCAGCGCCGGGTCGCCGGGCATCGTCACGGTGGCCGGGGTGTAGTCCAGCTGCCGCAGCTCGGCAAACAGGTTGTCGGTGATGCCCTGCCGCGTGTCGGGCAGGCCCTTCTCGGCCAGCGGCATATCGGCAATCGCCATCGTCAGGCCGGTGTCCTGCCCGCCGCCTGCGGCGTAACTGCCGCTCTGCGTTGCCACGGTCAGCGCCGCATAGTGGCAGCGGAAGTCCGACACGCCCGCCTCGCTGCGGGCATCGGCCCCCAGCGAAACGCAGCTTGTCTTGGCAAACTGCCGGATAACGAGCCGCCCGGCGCGGTCCACCGTGCCAAAGCCGCCCAACAGCTGGGCGATGGCCGCCACGCAGTCCCGCCAGGTCGTCAGGCCGTCGGCGGCGCTCAACTGGCAGGCCAGGGCAGCGTTAGGGTTCAGCGCGGCGATTTCCTCCGCCGTCTGGCCCAGTTCCAGCCCGCAGCCGTCGGCGATCTGCGCCAGCATCTCATAGGCATTGCCCTGGATGGCCGTGCCGTCCCAGCGGCTTTGCAGCGGCAGGATGTTGTCATACGCCTTGATGCTCACATACAGCGCTTTGCGTTCGGCCTCGGCCACCGTGTAGACGCCCAGAGGGACGGCCTCCCAGCTGCCGCCGGGCAGCTGCAATTCGTACCGCAGCACAAGCTTGGCACCGTAAAAGGCGTAACGGCTCAAACTCGTGCGCAGGCTGAACGCCGCCTGCCCCAGGTAGACGCAGCCGAAGGCCAGTTCCTCCCCGGTGACGCACTGGTTATCCAGCGTGAGCGACCCGCTCATGAAGTCCTGCACGCCCAGCGCCAGCACCGTGCCGTCGGTCAGGGTCAGCGTGCCGACCACCCGGTCCGTCCGCGCCCGCGCCCGGATGGCGGTTTTGTATCGTTCCGATACAGGGTACATGATGGTTCACCTCCCGTTTGGTTGCAGGGGCGGATGCTTGCATCCGCCCCTGCAAAATCAGTATTCGATCAGATTCACCGCCACCTCCCACACGGCCCGGCCCTCACGGGCGGCCTTCAGGTCGGCGGTGCGGTCGCCCGCGTACATCTTGGCGGTGCGCGTCCCGCCAAAAAAGTAGGCCACCTGCATACTGTCCGGGGCGGTGGCGTTCAGCACCCTGGCGCAGTCCGCCGTGCTCAATGCGGCCCAGCTGACGCTGATTTTCGCCACGCCGCCGCGCACCCGCTCGCGCACCAAAATTCCATCTTCGGTGCGGCCGGTGCCGCTGCTGTCCAGGTCGGAGAGCTGCACCTTGTACTCGTTGGGCGTGGGCAGCACCACGCCGTCAATGACCAGAATATCCATGAGTTACCTCCCACCGCTGCGCAGGGCACGGCGGTTCTGGCTGTTGGCGATGACGCTGTCCAGCAGTTCCTCGCCAATATAGATGTTGATGGGCTGGCCGTCGCCGCCCTGCCACCCGGCCAGCGTTTCCGCCACGGCCTGCTTGATGGTGGACAGCGGCGCTTCGACGTTCGTGCCGCCGGTCTGGTCGCCCAGCATGGCGAGAAAGCGGCGGTTGGGCGGGATGACTGTGCCCTGCGCCAGCGCCGGGATGGGCATCGACGCAGCATACCCCAGCCCGGGCAATGCCGCCTGCGCCGTAAGCAGCTGCCCCGCACCGCTGAGCACACTGCCCGCCATCGACTTGGCGCGCCCGATGGCCGACAGCAGCCCATTGATGGCCGCCGCAATGGCGCTGACCATGCTGCGCACGACGCCCAGCACCGTGGAGACCGCCGTCTGCACGATGGAGACGATGCGTCCCCACACGGTCGAGACGGTCGCGGCCATGGCGCTCCAGGCAGCATCCCACTCGCCCCGCAGCACAGCGGTCAAAAAGTCGGCCAGGCCGCGCAGCACCGCCAGCGCAAGGGTGATGGCATCGGCAATGATACCCGCCGCGCCGGTCACGGCAATGCCCACCGCCGTGAACACCTGCACGGCCACCGGGGCCAGCGTGGCAATAAGCCACTGCACCAGCGGGGCCAGGATCGTGTTCCAGACCGTCAGCAGCAGCGCTGCCACCGCACCCAGGCAAGCGGTCAGCTCGTTCCAAAGCGGCTGCAGATGCGCCGACCAGAGCGCCGCCAGCAGGTCAAACAGCTGCAAAAACACAGGCTGCACCACGCCGCCCCACAGCGCCGAGAGGATGCTCACCACGTTCTGCCACCCCTGGGCCAGCCCCTCCAAAATCGGCTGACCGTAAACGGCCCAGGCGTTTTGCACTCCCTGCCAAAGCCCCTGCCAGACTGTGTCCAGCAGCTCCACCGCAGGCGTGACCACGGTGGAAAGCTCGGCCCAGAGCGGCTTCCAAACGCTGCTCACCGCCGCGCCAAGGCCCGCCCACACCGTCTGCCAGGCCGCGACGAACGGCGCGAAAAAACCTTGCAGGTAGGCCCAAAAATCTGCCCAGATGCCGCGCAGCTGGGTGAGTACCTGCTGCCACACGGCAGAAAACTCGGCTGCATCCGTCCCAGCCTTACCGCTGCGGCGGGTGCTGCCCGCCGTGGTGCCGGCGGTGGATTTTGCCGCTTTGGCGGCGGCTTGGGCCGCCTGTTTTTCTTTGGCGGAAGCGGCGGTCTTTTCCGCTACCGGGGCGGACAGACGGTTGATCTCATCAAATTTGGCAAGGCTGCGGGCGGACTTTACGCCCTGCACGGCGGCTGCCTGCAAGGATGCCCGCAGCTCGTCCACTACCTGCCGCGCCTGCTGCCCGGCATCCCCCACGCTGCCCAGCGCCGCGGCCACCTTATCCAGCGCCGTCTGCAAGCTGCCGGACGGCAGCCGCAGCGTCGATAGTTCGTCAAAAATTATGTTTGTCGTTTTGTTCACTCCTTTCACCCCAACATTGCCAACAGCCGCTGCTTCTCAGCCTGCTCCTCTGCGGTGGCCGCCGGGCGCAATTCCACCAGGGTGCGGTGGGTGCGGTAAAAATCCAGCTCCCAGTTTTCCAGCCGTCTGCCGCGCCGCAGCTTGTCCCGGATGGCCACCACCGTGGCAAAGCTCCCCTCGCCGATGGCGTCAAACAGCGCAAGGAAGCTCCACCAGTGCAGGTAGGGCAGCGTGCGCACATCCTGCCCCGCCGCCCGGCCAATGCCGGCCGCAATCAGCGGCGCGTCCTGCTGCCAGTCCATCAGCGCGGGGCCGGGGCGGGGTTCCTCTCTGCGGCCCGCCGCTAGGAACTCCGCTAAAAAGCGCGTTGCCTCCGGCCAAACATCCTGCGTCATGGTGTCAAATTCCGGGTAGAACAGTCCCATCGCCACGTACCACCGCTCGGCCTGATCCAGCGCCGGGTCGGCCTGGCCGCCCAGCCAGCGCAGCAATTCCAAAATGTCCCGGTAGTCGGTGCGGATGGCATATGCCCCGCCGCCCAGCGCGGCCTGCGTCGGCAGCGTCCAGGGGCCTGTCATACCGCGCCCCGGGCCGCGCGGGCGGCAGCGGCCTCACGTTCTGCAGTGTCGGCGGCGGCTTTCAGGCGGCGCTCAGCCCCCTCACGCAGAATCGGCGTCAGGGCTTCCAGCAGGTTTTGCACCACGCGCTTGCCATTGGCCCCCACGCCCGCCAGGTTCACACCGCCCAGAATCGCGTCAAAGTCGTTCTCGGGGCCAAAGATGCCGGTCAGCAGCGCCTTGATTTTGCCGTCGTACTCGTTCAGCAGGCGCAGCCCCGCCGCGGCGCAGGCCTGCTCGTCGCCCTCGACAGTCTGCAAGGCCTTCGTCAGGGCGGCATCGTAGTCGTTCAGCGTCCGGCCCGCCGCAAAAAAGCGGTGGTAGAGGTTCGGGTCAGCCGGGTTGAACCGCAGTACGCCCTGCCCATTGACGGAAAATTCCTCCACGCCGGTGTCAATGTTCAACTTTTTCATTCATCATGCCTCCGTAAATTTCTTGCTTGCCGGGTCAAACGTACCCTTGGTCTTGACGCCGGTGTAATGGATGTTGAAGGGGATCTGGTAGCCGGTGGTATCGCCGCCGTAGCTGACGATCTCGATGTAGCATTCCTCGCGCACGGCGGGGTAGGCCCCGGCCGTGTCCTTGCTCCAGAGCTTGACCTCGACGATGTCGGTTTTCAGGTCGTCCAGTACCAGGTCGCCGTCGATGATCCCCTGCAATTTTTCAAACAGCGGGTCGCCCTCCTCGGCGTAGTAGGGGCTGACCTCACCCTGCTTCTGGTAGCCGTCGATGACCACCGACGTCTGGCCCAGGATGTTGGACTTTTTCTCAACGTTGGCAGTCAGTTCGGGGGCGTACTCTTCCAGGTCCTGCCCCAGGCGGGTGTAGTCGGCCTCGCCTTTGCCAAAGGCGGCGTTCAGGTAGTGGGCCATGTATTTTCGTTCAATTTTCATGGGGTTTCCTCCGTATAAAGTTGTGTGTATTCGGCGCGGATGCGCAGGCTGTACACGGCGGTGCCGCCTGCGTCGGCGCGTTCCAGTTTGCCCTGCTCGGCCCGCAGGGTCTCCCGGGCCGGGTCGGCATTGCCAAAGACCGGGGCACGCCCCGCCGCACACTCGGCGGCCACCCAGGTCTGCAAAGCCAGCAGGCGGGCGGCGTTTTCGGCAGCGGTGGCACTGTCTCCGGGCGGCAGCGGCAGGCAGAGGCGCAGCATGAACTCGGCGCGGCAGCGCTGGCGCACGGTGCCCAGCAGGTTTTCCCGCTGTTCCAGCACCGTGACGCCCTTGCACCACAGCCCCGCCGTGCCTGGCGCGGGACCTGCATCCCCCACCGCCAGCGTGATTCCGGTCAAGGCCGGTGCCCGGGCCAGAAATGCGTAGAGTTTTTGCAGCATGGTAGTCCTCCTATCTCTAAGCCTTCCCCCTTTGGGGGGAAGGTGGCCCCGCAGGGCCGGATGAGGGGCAGCCTGCCACCCGGCGTCCCTTTCCCGTGCAGCAGCGGCCGGCTCGCCCCTCATCAGCCGCCTGCGGGCGGCAGCTTCTCCCCCGAGGGAGAAGCCAAAGGTTTTTTCACCTCGTTAAGCTGTGGGCCCCGGTGCCGCTGGCGTTCCACCAGGCACCGGCCTCCACATGATGCACCCGCCCGCGCAGGCGCAGCGGCAGCACATAGGCCACAACCGCCAGCCCCGCCACAGCAGCGGGCACAAAGCCGGGCCAATCGCCCCAGGCCACGCCCGGCCCCTCGCCCAAAAGCACCCGGTCGCCGGGGTCCAGCGTGTAGTCCGCGCCGTACTGCCCCGCCGCTTCGGGGATTACCAGCAGCAGCGCCGTGCCTTGCTTTGTCCCGGCAGCATCAGGCTTTTCGCGCCGCCCCTGCTGCCAGCTCACGCCCCGCAGCACCCGGCGGCAAACGGTCTGCGCCGCCGGATCCGGGTGGTAGAGTGTCACGGTCTCGCCGCAGAGCCGGTTTTTACGCATGGGGCAGCCACCGTCCGATCTCGTAGTAATAGCCCGCTTCGTGACGGTAGTGGCCCGCCCGCAGGGCCAGCGTGGCGGCGCACAGCTGAGGCGGTGCGGTGTAGGTCTCGCTCACGCTGCCCACGCTGACCTTCGCCAGGCCCCGGGCCTCGTCCTCCTGCGCGAACTCATACATTGCATCCGCGATGCTGCACACCGCCATGGCGTAGGCCGTGTCCGGCTCGATGCCCTTGCACGGGGCCATGGGGTAGATGTTCTGCATCCGGGCCAGTTCTTCCGCCGCACGGCGGGCGAACCGCGGGAAGGCAGCCTCAGGAATATCCTCGCCCAGGTATTTCTCGGTGTAATAGGTGTAATCCGGCACGCTCCCGTCCCCCTTACGCCTTGAACTTTGCCAGCACCACCTTGGCCTCGTTGGAGAGCACAGCGACGTAGAATTCATCAGCCGTGATTTCGGTGGTGCGGGTCTTGGGCTTGCGCTCGGTCTCGATGTTGACTTCACGCTTGCGGTAGATGGTCAGGGCCGGAATCTCGTCATCGACCTCGGGGTCGGCCTCCAGCTTGACGATGGGGCAGGCGTAGACGCCGCCGGTGAGCGGGACCTTCTTGCTGGGCACCAGGCGGCAGCCTGCAATCATGCCGATCTCGCCGGTCAGGCTGACGCCCGGGGTGTACTTGTCGGCGCTCAAAAAGTCGGGATTCTTGCGCAGCTGGGTCACCTGCTTGGGGTGGATGAACAGCACCTTGTCGGAACAGCCCATCTCCTCCTCAAACAGATCCACGGCGTCCACAATGGCGTTGTAGCTGATGTTCTCCTTGCTGCCGTCGTAGACAAGGCTCGCGGTCTGCAAAGCGTCCATGCAGTCGCTGTCGATTTTCGCAGCGATGGCCAGCGCCAGCTGGGTATTGGCCTCGCCCACCGGGTTGCCATAGCCGGACAGCACCGCCTCGTCGGTCAGACCGATGCCCTTCATGGCCTTCTTGATGGTAGCCTTGCGGGTGGAGGTCGTCATCTTCTCGATGGCGACCTCGCCGCCCTCGGCCACGTCGGCAGCGTCGCCGATGTAGGTGTAGGCGGGCACGGTGATGGTATCGCCGGGCACGCCCGCCAACGTATCGTCAATTTTAGCAAAGGGTGCGACGCGCAGCTTCTTCGGGATGCGCGCGGACACCATATCCCCCATGACTTCCGGGTCGATCATATCGGACAGTTTGGTAATAAAATCAGACATAAAATTTTCTCCTTTTTGATAATCACATGGCAGGGGCCGGGCATGCCCGGCCCTCAACTTTTTGATAGCTGCCTCATTTTCGGTCGCATTGTAGGGGGGGGGTCTTGACCCCTCCGCGGCAGGGGGATGGCCCCCTACTTCTTCAATTCCTGATACACCTCCGGGTTTTCCCGCTTCAGTGCCAAGCGCTCGCGGTATCCCATCCGGTCAAACGCGGCACGGTCGGGGGCTACCGGCACACTGCCGGTGCCTGCCGCATAGGGCGCGGGGGTCTGCCTGCTCTGCTCGTCCATCTTGTCTCACCTCCCTCTTCTTTCTTCTCTCTTCTCTCACTTCGGCATAAACTTCTCCCTCACCTCCTTCAGCTCTGCCTCGCTGCCGCAGGGCAGGTCAAAATACCAGGCCAGCGCCAGCTCGGGGCGCAAAAGTCCGGCGTCCACCATCTCCCGCTGTTCGGCCCAGATGCGCGCCCGGTCATACAAAACGCCGTCGCCCCAGTCGATAGCCGGGACAACGGCGTCGGTATGAAATTCCAGCCCATACAGGGCTCCCAGCGTGCCGCACAGCACCATGGCGTCCTGCACCGCAGCGCCCCACGCGCCCTGCAAATCGCGGATGGTCAAATCGTAGTCCACCGACGTTGCGGCAATTTCGGTGGCCGTGCGCGGGTCGGCGTTGGCTTCGGTCTCGCTCAAAATACCGCGCCGCAGCCCCAGCAGACTCTCACACCCGCGCAAAAGGTCCTGCTTGCGGGCCAGGTAGCTTTGCTCCCGCAGGGCGGGGCTGTACACGGTCACGCCCACATTGGCCGGGTCGTCCGGCAGGCCGACGAACAGATCATCTCGCAGCGCGCGCCGCCCCTGGGCATCGGGCCGCAGCAGATCCTCCGACGCAAACACCCGGGACGCGCCGTTGGCGAACTCGGTGTTCAGCTGTTCCTCGCAGCGGGCCAGGGCGTGCAGCAGGCCCGCCGCCGGGGCGTAGATACTCACCGCGTCGGCGCTGCCGTCCACACAGTTCATCAGCGGGGTGCGCAGCACAGCCAGCCCCACGCCCTGCACGCCGGGCAGCATCAGCTGAGGGACCAGGTCGGCACAGGCGGGCAGTGTGGCCAGCGGCACGCAGCGGCCCAGCGCCTGACCGTTCAGCTCAAACAGCCGCGTCTCGATGGTCAGTCCCTCAGCCCCGGCCGTGCGGCGTTCCAGAAGCGCATATTGGCGGCCGTCGCAGCTGTGGCGCTCCATCGTACCCACAGCCAGAATGCGCCCGTGGGCATCCCGCGCCAGTGGCACATAGCAGTCGCGCCGGATGGGTACAAAGTCGAATGCGCCGTCCTTCGGTACAGGTTTCAGCAGGCATTCACCGCCCACCAGTGCGTACTGCATGGCGGGCTTTGCGATGGCGTTCAGTGCAGCCAGGCTGCACCGCATGGGCTGCCCGGCGTTTTCGGGCAGCCGGGTCTCGTACTCGGCAAAAACGGTGCGGCATAATTTGCCCACGATCAGCGCCGCCAGCCGGGGCGCAGCGTCCTCGCCTGCGCGGGGCGTGCCGTAGTACAAGTCCAGCCACTCCCGCAGTGCCGCCCGCATCTTCACCGATGTAACATCGCTTTTTCCAAACGCTTGTTCCAGATACGATTGCAATTCATCCTCTCCTTTCAAATCTCTTTGCCTCCCCTTCCCTGCTTCGTAGGGGTCGGGCATGTCCGGCCCTCCGCTTTCCCATAAGCGGTCGTCTGCCTTACATTTGCGGGCCGCACATGTGCGGCCCCTACATTTTCTGCGCCTTTTCACGCCCCTCTCCGCCTCCACACCCCTTCCACTGCGTACCGCACCGCGTCAATGTGGTGGTTGTTCACATCCGGGTAGCCCGCCAGCACCTCGCCGGTGCGGGGGTCGCGGTCGTACTCGTACTCGCTGAACTCCGCCGCCGTGGCCGGGCAGCGCACCGGGTCAATGACGATAGCCGCCAGCCCTTGCAGCCATTTCATGCTTTGCCGCACACTGCCGGGGCCTTTCTGGGCCGCGCGGCAGGGCAGTCCGGCGGCGCGGTAGTCGGCGCAGGATTTCGGCTCGGCGGCGTCCGCCGTCAGTGTGCCGCTGTCCGGGTCGGTCAGGCCGCGCTCCACCAGCAGCTGGGCCGTCTCGCGGTTGGGCGTGCGGTTCCGCGTCAGTTCGTCAAAAATCACCAGCGTGCGCCGCGCGGCGTCATAATACACCGCATTGTAGGCCCAGGGGTCGGGGTACCAGCCCCAGTCCACGCCGTGGTACACCCGGTCGAACCGCTCGATCTCGGCATCCGTCACGGCCCGCAGCTGCAAGTTCTCAAACACCGCCGCGCCGCTGCCCACGACCTCGCCGCCGTACTCGTGGCGATAGGCCGCCGGGTTCGTCCTTTGCAGGTGCTCGGCGTCGGCCCAGAACCGTGCGCCCAGCATTTCCTGCGGCAGATCGCGGTAGGTGGAGTGGTGGACCAGCTTGCCGGGGCGCTGCTCCAGCGCGTAGCGGTTGGCCCAGTTCCGGGCCATGGCGGGCGGATTGAAGCTTTTCAGCGTCAGGGTCCAGCTGCCGCCGCGCAGGACAGTCTGCTCGACGTTGCGCACTTCCTCGGGACCGTCGAACTGGTCAAGCTCCTCAAACCAACAAAGCCCGACAGCGCCAAACGGCAGCTTGAGACTTTTGAGCTTGCCCGGGTCATCCAACCCGAAGAACAAAATCTTCTGCCCGGTGGGCAGGTAGGTACACTCCATCGGGCTGACCGTACAGCGGAAATACCCCGCGCAGCCCAGCTCGCCGATGGCCCATACGATCTGGTTGTACACGCTGTTGCGCAGTGTGCCGCCCACTTTGCGCAGCACCACGGCGTGGCAGTCCGGGTGGCGCAGCAGCTGCCATACCAGCTCCATCGAAAGATAGCTTGACTTGCCCGACCCGCGCCCACCCTTGGCCACGACCTCCGTCACCTTGCCGCGCCGTATCGCCTGATGCACCGGCCAGAACACCGCCGGTATCTTCTCTTTCAGCCGGATCTTCACTCCCGCGCCCCCTCTCTTTTCTTTCTTTTCTCTTTACTCATCCACAATGACCACCCCCTCATCCTTCGCGCCGTCGCCCAGACCCAGATGCTTGTACAGCATCTCCAGCGCCCGCAGCTTGTCGGCCACCTTGACCGGCAGGCCGCCCTCCTCGCCGGGGGTGGCAAAGGCGATCTCCGCCAGCTCGTCCAGGACGTGCTCTTCATTGATTTCGCACAACGGCATCCCTCCTTTCGGGTATAAAAAAACTCGCGGGAGGATTTGGTTCCTCTCACGAGTTTCGATGCTACCATGTTACCACCGTTAGTTGTGAAATGCAATGAAATTCCGCGAAACCTTTGCGAAATTTACTGAAATGTTTTCAGCTCCGCAGCTCCACCTTCTCCACACCCGCCTTGTGCAGCTGGTAGACCCGGCGCTGCACTACGCCCATCGCATTGGCAATATCGGTGTAGCTCTGGCCCATCACATAGCGGCGGCGCAGTACTTCTTGCTCTGCGGTATCGCCCAGGGCCATGATGCTGTGCATGACTTCCATCCGCGTTTCCAGGCAGCTGTCCAGCTGCTGCGCCAGCTTTTTCTGCGCCTTTTCGATGCGTTCCACCGCCCGCGGCAGCCGGTCAACGTTCGGCCCGCCGCGCCCGGGCATCCCGCTCATGCAGGTGGTCACACGCTCGGCATCACTGCGCAGGACCTCGATCTCATCTTCCAGCATATGCTGGTAGCTCAGCGCCGCCTGATACCGCCCCAGCCACTTCATCTTCTCTTGGTATGTCATTGTCCGTCCTCCCTTATTTGCACGTTTCGCTTCCCTGTCAGGCTTTGTTGGTTATCTCCATCCTATATCAACAACCAGCAGTTGTCAATAGCTTTTCCGCATTTTCTTTTTGGCAGTACCAAAAAAAGGACTTCCACTCCATGTTTCATTTCCCGTGCTTGACACCCGCTCCTATCCATGCTACGATGACGATACTACGAGAAAAAGGAGTGTTCCAACATGAAGTGTGCAAAAGGTATTTGGCTCCGCTGCGGTCTGCTCCCATACCGCCTCCGGGGGCAGCAGCTCGCCCTGGCCCTCCTGCTCAGGGATAAGCCGCGCACCGCCGCTCAGCTCGCGGCGGCCCTCACCGAAAAGGGCTATCCCTGCGACTCACAGATGCTGGAAAAATCGCTGGCCCGCCTGACAAAGCGTGGTATCCTCTCGGTCTCCGACGGCGTCTACCGCTGCACGTCCCCTAAGCTGGACGCTGCCCCCTACACGGAAAACCAGCTGCTCGACCTCGTCGGCATGACACAGAGCACCGTAAACGGCACCGCCTTTTACACCGCCGCCCCGCCTGCAAGCGTCAGTTCCCGCGGCCCCAGCGGCTCCTGACCTTTTTATAGCGAGGGATCTCTCCATGAAACGCTTTTTCCTCCTCACCGCCTGTCTGCTGGCGCTGACTGCCTGCACGGCCGCGCAAACCTCCGTCCCCGCGGCCTCGCCTGTGCCGACCGAAGCACCCGCACCGACACCCACCACGGTGCCCTTCTCCGTCCCGGCCCCATACAGCGACCTATCCTACCTGCCGGAACTGTCTTGGGACGCCGCGCATCAAAAGCAGACCTACCAACCGGACGAATACGATCGCCTCAGCCTCAACACCTACTCTTTCAATGACCGCACCGTCCTTGCCGGGGCCGAGGAGGAAACCACCGCATTACTGGAAGCGGGCAGAGACCCCGGCCTCGGTGTGCGGTCGCTGCAGGCCCGCAGCATCACCGGGCAGGGCGTCAATGTTGCCATCATCGACCAACCACTGCTGACCGACCATCCCGAAATTTCCGACGCCATCGTTGACTATTACGACGCAGGCGGCTATACGGACGAGGGCACCATGCACGGCCCCGCCGTGGCCAGCATTCTGGCGGGAAAAACGATCGGCGTTGCGCCGGGCGCACATATCTATTACGCGGTCACGCCCGGCACAGCCGACAGCCGCCCCTACGCCGACGCCCTTCATTACATCCTTGCCTTAAATGATACCCTGCCGGAAAGCAAAAAAATTCGTGCCGTGTCGGTGTCTGCCAATCCGGGGAATGCCAATTTTTTTGAAAACGCCGGCCTCTGGCAAGCGGCTCTTTCCGACGCCGAGGACGCGGGCCTTCTGGTACTGACCGTGCAAGGCGCAAGCGCAGGCTCAGCGCGTTTCGTGCCGGGTCTTGCCGCCTTCGACCCAGCCCAGCGGGATAACCCCGCAGCCTGCCGGATGGGCCAGCCCGGGGCTTTCCTTATCACACCCCTCGCCAGGAAAAATCCAAACTATGTGGGCGTGCCCTGCGCCTACCGCACCGTAGCCGAGGAATACATTTCCGGGCAGTGCGGCTACCGATATGACGTGCAGGGCGGCTTGAGCTGGGGCATCCCCTACTGCGTCGGAGTAATGGCGCTGGGCTGGCAGGTTGCCCCCGCCCTCACCAATGAGGAAATGCTTACCCTGCTTGTCTCCACCGCAGCCCCAACCGCCGACGGTGCCCGCATGGTCGACCCCGTAAAATTTATAGAAGCCGTAGAAAACCGATACACGTAAAAAATTGCAGGGGCGAACATTGTTCGCCCCTGCAAAGCGTTCTTCCTCAGCACAACGGTGCCACCAACCTCAGCACCGCACTATACATTGTCCCCACAAACCCGGTGCGGCAATCCCCCAGCGTCACCTCTTTGCTCTCCCGCTCAATTTCCGCCAAATCTTTCCGCACATCTTCCAGCACAGCCCCGCCGTAGATCAGCACACTGTTCTCAAAGTGTAAATACAAACTGCGATAATCCAGGTTCACGGTACCCACTGCCGCAATGCGGTCGTCCACCAGCCAGGTTTTGGCGTGCAAAAAGCCCGGCGTGTAGCTGTAAATCTTCACCCCTGCCCGCAAAAGATGCGGGAAATAACTCCGCGTCAGCTGATAAATTGTCGGCTTGTCGGGCACGCCGGGCGTGTAGATGCGCACATCCACGCCGCGCTTGGCTGCCAGCCGCAGGCAGGTCAGCAGGTCGTTATCCAGAATCAGGTACGGCGTGCAGATGTACAGCCGCCGCTGCGCCTGGTTGATAAGTTCCAGGTAGACGTTTTTCGCCACGGCCTCGCGGTCCACCGGGCTGTCGGCGAAGGGCTGCACCAGGCAGTCCGTTTTGACCGGCGCGGCCAGCGGCAGGTCGCGGTCCATGTCGATTTCCTCGTCGGGGTACTGCGCCTTCCAGAACGTCAAAAAGATGTTCGCCAGCGCAGTCGCACCGGGGCCTTCCAGCCGCACGCCGCTGTCCTTCCAGTAGCCGAACCGCTCCAATTTGTTGATATACTCGTCCGCCAGGTTCACGCCGCCGGTAAAGCCGATTTTGCCGTCAATGACCATGATCTTTCGGTGGTCGCGGTTGTTCATGACCAAATTCAGCAGCGGCACGCAGCGGTTGAAGCTGAACGCCCGGATGCCGTCGGCCCGCATCATTTCCGCGTAGTTGTGGGGCAGCAGGCTCAGGCAGCCTGCATCGTCGTAGATGACCCGCACGTCCAGCCCTGCGGCGGCTTTCTGGCGCAGGATCTCGTGAATTTGCCCCCACATCTCGCCCATGCCGATGATAAAGCTCTCCACATAGATGCTGTGCTCGGCACTTTGCAGCGCGGGCAGCATATCGGCAAACATACTCTGGCCATCGGGGTAGTATTTCACCGCCGTGTCCCCGCACAACGGCGCGGGGGCGTAGTCGTGCAGATAGCGCGCTGTCTCGGCCGCGCGGGGGTTCTGCTCCCGCAGAGCGGCCACAGCGGCAGGCTCCTCGCGCCGGGTGTGGGCCATGGCGGTCTCGGCGCGTTCCAGCCGGTGGCGCAGGCCCAGCGCCGGGCGCTTGTTGCCCCACAGCAGGTAGAGCAGCCCGCCCTGTACCGGCATAAGCATGAAAATGATCATCCAGCTGATTTTAAACTCCGGCGCGGTGGAATCCTGCCGGATAAGCGCCAGGCACATAATGACGCTGAGCGCCAGCCCCACGCCGTTGAGCCAAGTCGAATAGGCGTCAAGCCAGTGGAACACCGAGAACAGCCAGAACACTTGCAGCAGCACCAGTGTTACCGTGATGACCAGGCGGCTGAACACCAGGTTCAGCACCCTGCGCAGCATCAGCCGCCAATTCCGTTTTTTCATAAGCACACCTCAATAGCAAAAAAGGCCGCACCCATCCCACAGGGGGACGGCATGCGGCCTTGCATTCAGAATTTCTTACAGACGGTCAATGGCAGCCATGCAGTCCGTCATAGACAGAAACGTCACGGCGCAGTTGGAGCCGATAAACCAGCGCTCGTCCCCATTACAGACGATTTTGCGGATAAGTTTGCCGTGGTACTCAGTCTGGATATAAATTCCATTGGGCACGCTCTTTCCCTCCCAGATATAGTAGTGTGGGCCGGGCGGATGTGCCACATCATGGCGTCCCGCACCGCGGCTGTACCCCAATTATGCCATAAAATCCGGCCGGGCGCAAGGTATTTTTCGCCGTAGTTTATGTACGATTCGCCCCATTTTTTGGCACAACGCACAAAGACCGCATAACAAAAGGCTTCGCTGTCCCTCACTTTTTGCACTTTGGATGCAAAGGGGCTGATTTTCTACGAAATTTGTAAAAAAATGTTGCGAGATTTTACGAAACGTGTATAATATATAGTAGTATATTGTGTAGCAGTATCTCTCAATACTGCCCAATTTCAGCATTAGTGACCGGAGGAGCTTAGCTATGACAAAACTGGAAACGCTGCAGTTGAAACTGACTGCGACCCGCGTGCGCATGGGTGTGATTGAAGCCACCCACGGTGCCGGGTGCGGTCATCCGGGCGGCAGCCTGTCCGCGGCGGACGTCCTTACTTACCTGTATTTCCGTGAGATGCGCATTGACCCCGAACAGCCCCAGGATCCCAACCGGGATCGTTTTGTGCTGAGCAAGGGCCACTGCGCCCCCGGCCTGTATGCCACGCTGGCGGAGCGCGGCTTCTTCCCGGTCGCTGACCTGCCCACGCTGCGCCATTCCAACAGCTATCTGCAGGGCCACCCCAACATGAACACCGTGCCCGGCGTCGATATGAGCACCGGCAGCCTGGGCCAGGGCGTTTCCGCCGCCTGCGGCATGGCGCTGGCCGCCAAGCAGAGCGGCTCCGACATCAACGTCTACACCCTGCTGGGTGACGGCGAGATCGAGGAAGGCGAGTGCTGGGAGGCTTTCATGTTTGCTAACCACTACAAGCTGGATAACCTGTGCATCATGGTCGATGTCAACGGCCTGCAGATCGACGGCGCGACCCGCGACGTCATGAACTCTGAGCCGCTGGACAAGAAGATGGATGCCTTCGGCTTCAACACCATCGTCTGCAACGGCAATTCCTTTTCCGATTTGGAGCAGGCTTTTAAGATGTTTGACCTGTCCCACGGCAGCGGCAAACCCACCTGCTTCCTGCTGCGCACCACCAAAGGTCTGGGCGTCAGCTACATGGAAAATGCCGTTGACTGGCACGGTAAAGCCCCCAACGACGAGGAATATGCACAGGCAATGACTGAGCTGCGCGCCGCTCACGCTTCGCTGGAAAAGGAGATCGAGTTCAACAATGGCTGATATCAAGAAAATTGCTACCCGCGTCAGCTACGGCAATACGCTGGTAGAGCTGGCCCAGCAGGGCGCTGACAATCTGGTGGTTTTTGACGCTGACCTGGCCGCCGCCACCAAGACCGAGATTTTCCGCAAGGCTTACCCCGAGCGCCACTTTGACTGCGGCATTGCCGAGCAGAACATGGTGGGCGTCGCCGCCGGTATGTCCACGATGGGCTATGTGCCCTTTGTTTCCAGCTTCGCCATGTTCGTGGCGGGCCGCGGCTTTGAGCAGATTCGCAACTCCATCGGCTACCCGCACCTGAACGTGAAGATTGCCGCCACCCACGCCGGCCTGTCTGTCGGTGAGGACGGTGCCTCCCACCAATGCTGCGAGGATATCGCCCTGATGCGCTCCATCCCCGGTATGGTCGTCATCAGCCCGGCCGACGATGTCGAGGCCCGCGCCGCTGTCATCGCCGCCTACAACTACCAGGGCCCTGTCTACCTGCGCTTTTCCCGCCTGGCCACGCCGGTTTTCCATGACCCGGAGACCTACGAGTTCGAGATCGGCAAGGGCGAAAAGCTGACCGACGGTTACGACATCGCCGTCATCTCCACCGGCCTGATGACCAACGAGGCACTGCGCGCCGCCGTGCTGGCCAAGCGCCAAGGCATGAACGTCCGCGTCATCAACATGCCCACCATCAAGCCCATCGATGAGGAGATCATCCTGACCGCCGCCCGCGAATGCGGCCGCATCATCACCGTCGAGGAGCACAGCGTCATTGGCGGCCTGGGCGAGGCTGTCTGCGCTGTCGTCAGCGAGAAGCTGCCCTGCGTCGTGCGCCGCATCGGTGTTCAGGATCAGTTCGGCCACTCCGGCCCCGCGAACGAAGTCCTGCGTGACTACGGCCTTTCCGCCGAGAACATCGTCAACGTCATCCGCGAGATGGTTCGCCCCGAAAACAAGTAATTTCCCCAAAATAACCCAACAGCCCTTGAGGATAAGTTCCTCAAGGGCTGTTTTTTGTCGTAGGTGGGGTGCCATCCTCGACGCCCCGAAAAGCCCTCCCCTCCCAGGGGAGGTACCGAGTGAAGGCGGAGGGGCTTTGCCGGGCCTTTCCGCAGCCTCCCTCTTGCCTTCCACGCGCGGGGCGGGCATACCCGGCCCCTGCAATGCTGCTTCTTAGAACTGCTCCACCCTAAATACGGTCGCTCCGCTGGCCTTGGCTGCTTCCAGCCCAATGCCCGAATCCTCAAAAATCATCGTCTCGGCAGGTGTCACGCGGAAATGTGCCATCGCCTTGCAATATCCTTCCGGGTCGGGCTTCTGCTTTTCCACGTCCTCGCCGGTCACGATCAGCCCAAACAGTTCCCGCACACCGAAATGCTCCAGCACCTCGGTGGCGTTCTGCTTGCTTCCGGTGGTCACACAGGCCAGGTCATGCCCGGCGGCCTGCATCGTGCGCAGTATCTCCATCAACGCCGTATTAGGCCGCACCACGTCCAAAAACTCACTGTACAGCGCCTTTTTGCGGTCGTGTACCCGCTCTACATCGGCGGTGCTGGGTGTACCGCCCATCAGCGGCGGCAAAAACCGCGTGTAGTGCCCGCCGTTGCAGCGCTCGGCGTAGTATTCATCGGTCACGGTAAAGCCCAGCTCTTCCAGCGCCGCGCGGTAGGACGCCGCGTTGGCGGGTACGGTGTCCAGCAGCGTGCCGTCCAGGTCCACACAGATCAGCATAGTTTTCCCTCTCCCTGTACAAAATCGGCCACATCGTTGGCCACCATCACCAGCCCGGCGTAGAACATCGGCGCGCGTTTGCGGTCCTTCGCCAGCTTGTAGGGCATCAGCCGCAGCCAGTGGACAACCTCGTGCATCAGGATGCTCTCCACCTGCTCCCGCGGGTAGCGGGCTTTCAGGTCGTCCAGCATGGCCGTCAGCAGCGCGTCATAGGCCGCTGACCGCGTCAGCTGGAAGTCGATGCGGTCATCCTGCACCGTCACCCGGGGTGTTTTCATCATGAACTCATAGCTGCCGTGCAGGCTTTGCAGCAGTTTGCCATAATCCAGGAACGGACTTTCGTGCAAGTTGCCAGTGTTCGGGTCGATGAGGTACCATCCGTCCGTATCAGTGCGGCAGATGATGTTTTCAATGGTCAAATCGCCGTGGATGGTGCCCACCGGATCTCTCGCAAACAGCTTGCGCAGTCGCTCATGGTCGAACATCCACCCCAGCTGGTTCAGGTTGCGGTAGGTCGTGCCGTTGATGCGCAGCGTGTCATAGCCCATCAATTCCCGCAAGATGCGGTCGTCGTGCAGTTTTTTCAGGTTTCCGTCCACTTTTGTTTCGATGTACCGCTCAATTTTTTCTGCATCTGCCGGGCAGGCCGTGGGCTTGTAGAGCTTTTCTTCCAGCGTGTCCAGTACTTCCCGCAAAATGCGCTGGCTGTTCGCCACGGGGTTGGAGTGCAGGTAGCGGAACATACCCACCGCCTGCGGGCTGTATGTCATGTCATACCAGCAATAACCGTTGTCCTCGCCGCTGCGCAGGATATCACACAGCGGCAGGCGGCTCTGCTGCGCCCGCAGCCAATCCAGCTGCTCAGCCAGCTTGTCGCCGTCCTTTCCAAAGGCATATTTGCGGTAGAACGTCGTTTCCTTGTCCATGCAGAGCATCGTCGTGGCGTTGGACCCCGCCGAATAGTCCTGCAAAATCGTGATATCCCGGTTCATCTGCAAGAACCGCTTGACATAATCCTTGTTTTCCAGGCCGAAATACTTGCTCAAAAACGCCGCGCGGTCGTGCTCGTCGGCCTGGGGCAGCAGATTTAAGTAGTTTTCCCCCACCGGGGCCGCCTGGGTAGCGTGGTTCACTGCGCCGCGCACCGTTTCGGGCAGCAGCGTCGCCGCCCACATGATGACCAGCGGCAGTACCGACCACAGCACCAACAGGCCGCGCACCATCGGGGCCGCACCGCCCAGCATCCCGCCGGGCAGCAGCGCCGCCAAATCCGCCGCGTTGCGGCCAAACAGCAGGTCAAACACATCCACCAGCTGCATCGGCTGCCCGCCGCCGTCAGCGCCGCCGCCAGCGCCCCATAGGAACCCAGGTACGCCGCCCACATGACCAGTGTGTTCACCACAAGCCGCCCGATCTTGACGCGGCCCAGGTCCTTGAAGGTGTTGATGAGGCTCCAAAAGAACATCATGCCATCCAATTTCAGCGTATCGTTGAAGATACCGCAGAACGCCAAGCAGATTTTTTTCAGCCAGTCGCGCAGCAGAACCACCAGCACCAGCCCCACGGCCAGCACCAGCGAGAACACCAAGTAATACCGCGCCGCGCGGTGTACGACCTCGCCGCCAAACCCGGCAGCCCAGAAACCGATGAACCCCAGCGCCACGAACCACACATCCAGAAAACGGTCCATAATGACGGTAGCCAGGCTGAACCCGATGCCGCTCTTCATCCGCCGCCCGGTGAACACCGCGCGGAACACATCGCCCAGGTGGAACGGCAGCACAAAGTTCAGCGCATAGCCGCCCGCCATGCCGCGCAGCATCCGCCCACGCATCGGCCGCTCATAAATGCGGATGAACTGCTCCCACCGCAGCAGGCGGAAGGTATGGCCCACCAGCACCAGCGCCAAAGCCAGCAGTAAATACAGTGTCCTCATCACCCAGGATTCCTTTCCACTTTCAATTTCCGGCGCATCACTTCATAGACAACGCCCGCCGCCGCGATTGCATAGCCTGCAATGTAGGGCGTCAGATAATACATAAAGAACGAGTCCGGTGCCGTCAAAAACACCAGCACAACACGTAGGCAAAGTGTGCCTGTCACCAGGAACAGGAACCACTTTTTTCGTACCGCCAGCACCAGCGCCTCCACAAACAAAAGCAGCAGCGGCGGCAGCATGAACCATGTGGTCGAAATCAGCTTGCCCAGCGGCGTCTCGGTGTCATACACCATCGTGCCAATAACCGCCTTGCGCAGGTCTTGGTTGATAGGAAATGCCAGCGGACTCTGGTAGGCGATTTTTCCGGCACGCTCAATGCTGGTCAGGTAATAGCCATCCAAATCGTAGCAGACATAAGCAAATCCAAAGAAATCCTTCTGGCGGGAACCCCCGTAGTCCGCCTGCATCGTCGCCCGGAACATGCCCAGGCGCTCCCGCAGCAGCGATTTGGGATATTTAAGCGCCAGCTTCACAATGCCTTTCTTGCAGGCGCTCCAGCCCTCCTCCGTCAGGTTCGGCTGTACGACCGCTCCAAAGAGGTCGCTCTTATGCAGGTTGCTGTTTTCCCGGCATTTCTGGACGGAATACACGTTGTCGATCATGGCAAATTCTTCCACATCGGAAACCGGGTCCGCATCCTGCACCAGTGCCGCCGCCTGGCTGCACAGCGCCAACGTCTGGTACTGCAAATCATTTCCCATCAGGCTCGCATTATAGCGGGAGCAAGCCAGCGCACCCACCACAATGACCGCGCTGGCCGCCCCTGCCGCGATGGGTTTCAGCAGCCCCTTACGCATTAAAATCAGCAACAGTATCGGCAGTGCCGCCGCATAGTAAATAGCCTCGCTGCGCCATGCCGCAGCCACCGCGCCCAGAACCGCAAAAAGTACAAGCTCCCAGCGCTTGATTGCCGTGTTACGCAGGTACCACCGCACCAGCAAAAACAGCACCAGCAGCTCCACCCAGTTTGAGTAGACCATGCGGAACAGCTGCATATCGTGCATTACGACCGGCGGCAGCAAGAACGGCAGGTACAGCAACACAAACCAGCCCGATTTCAGGGGCTTTTGCAGCCGCTGTTCAGCCAGCGTCTGTGCCTCTGCGATAAACAGCCCGACGATTCCCGCAATGAGTATCGTCTGGATCAGCACAATGCCGCCCACCATCGGCAAAAACATCAGTGAAATGATAAACCACACCGACGTCAAAAAGTGATGCCACGCAAACGGCTCCAACGTGCGCGCGTAATCCAGAATCGTTTTATCGTCGTTGCCCCAGATGCCCGGCCACAGCACCAGCAGAAGCAGCAGTGTGACCGCCAGATACGGCAGTGTCCACCGCAGCCATCGCAACGTAAAGCTGTCCTTCTCGCGCACCTTCTGCACCAGCGTCACGACGCCGTGGATGACCCCGAACGCCGCCAGAATAAACAGCGCCTTATAGGCAAAAAAGCGCCAGCTGTGCCAATCATACCAGAAAAACAGCTTATCCGTGAACAGCGTCACCAGGCACCACAGTACCGCACCGCCCAGTTCCAGCCACAGGGTGTGCTTCTTTCTTTTCATCATAAAAGACGTCCTCTTTTGCTTTTATGTTTCATCACCGCATACAGCACCCCGGCGGCCGCCACGGCGTAACCGGCGATAAACGGCGTCAGATAGTACAAAAAGTAGGTATCCGGCGCGGTCAGGAACACCAGCGGTATCCGCGCAAAGAAAGTCCCCGCCGCAAAAAACAGCATCCACTTCCGCTGCACCAGCAGCACGATAACTGCCGCAAACAACAGCACAAAGGGCGGCAGCATCCACCAGGTCCAGTCGATTATCCCGTCGCCGTTTGCCACCTTGATGATAAACGCCCTGCGCAGTTCTTTATTCAAGGGCTGCACCGCCACGCTGTCCGCAAAGAACTCCTTTTGGTCGGCTTTTGTCGGCTCGGCATCGTACAGCAGGAACGACGAGGAAAACACGATCTTCTGGTTCGACATACCGGTCTTGCGCTGACGCAGCGTGTTGTAGAACACGCCCATCCGCTCGCGCAGCAGGCTCTTGGGGTATTTCAGCGCCAGCTTGAAAAATGCCTTCTGACAGGCGCTCCAATCCTCCTCGGTCACGCCTGTCTCGCGCGTCATATTCGTGCGCATTTCCGGGCCGTGGATATTGGAATTTTCGCGGCAGTACGTCACATCAAACACTCGGTCGATGGCGGCCAGCTCGTCCGCATCCGCCACCGGGTCAGCATCCTGCACCAGCGACGCCGTCTGGTAGCACAGCGCGATCATCTTATATTGCCACGCCTCACCCATCAGGGTGCTTGTGTAGCGTGAGCAGGCCAGATACCCGGCAAACACCAGCACGGTGGCCGCCGCCACCGCCGTGGGGCGCAGCAGCTTCCGGGCGCACATCACCAGCAGCAATACCGGGATGGCCGCCAGGTAGTAGACGCACTCGCTGCGCCAGGATGCCGCCAGCGTGCCCAGCACAACGATGGCGCACAGTTCCTTCTTGTTCAGCTTTGTACCCCGCAGGTACATTGCCACAAGCATAAACACAAGGAACAACTCTGTCCAGCCGGACCATGTGGTGCGGAAAGGCTGCTGCGTGTGCATAACGACCGGCGGAAGCAGAAACGGCAGGTAGACAATGGCGAACCACGCCGGCTTCACGGCATGGCCCAGCCGCTTTTCGGTCAGATCCTGCGCCGCAGCCGCAAAGCAGCCTACAATGGCGCTGATAAGCAGATTTTGCACCAACACCACGCCGCCGGGCATCGGCACGAACATCAGTGAAAGAATAAACGCCCCGCTGGTCAGAAAGTGTTGCCAGGAGTTTGGCTGCAGCGTCCGCGCCAGAGACAGCACCGCCAAGTCGTCGTTGCCCCAGATACCGGGCCAGACGATGAGCAGCACCACCAAGTTCACGGCCAGGTACGGCAGCGTCCAGGCCAGCCAGCGCCGGGCAAAGCTGTCCCCCGCCCGCACTTTCTGCACCAGCGTCACAACGCCGTGGACCAGCAAAAACGCCAGCAGCACAAACAGCGCCTTGTAGACGAAAAATGCCGGCGTTTTCCAGTCATATTTAAAAAACAGCCTGTCCGTTCCCAGCGTCACCAGGCACCACAGCACCGCCGCCAGCAGTTCCAGCGCCGTCCGCTTTTTTGCAGGTATCTTCATTCGTACTCCTTTGCGTCAGGCAAGCTCGTCAAACCCGGCGCGATTTTCAGGCGCTTCGGCGGTGCGGTACTCGTCCGGCGTGCCGAAAGGCAGGTGCAGGTCGCAGGCAAAGCCCGCGATTTTTGCGCCCTGCGCCGCCAGCACATTGTAGATGCCGGAGACAAAAAACTCCTTGTATTCGCAGTTTTTCAGGTACTCGGCGCAGGCGCCGGCGTAGGTTTTCTTGTCTTTGAAATAGTACGCTCCACAAATCGCGTCGTGGCTGACGACCTGCTTTTCCACCGTGTGGCAGACATTGCCGTCCGCGCCGTACTGCAAGTAGCTGTATGCCGGGGAATCGCTCTCAAACGTCAGCAGCGCCCCCGCCGGGCCGTCGGCAAAGTTGCCCTTTTCGCAGAACGCATTGAACGCGCTGCAGATAAACAGGTGGTCGCAGTCATTGAACAGGATCGGCTCACCGTCGGGCAGCCCCTCGCAGCCCTTCAGCGCCGTGATCGCCGCACCCTCAGTCACTTCTGGCAGGGCAATGATGCGTGCCTCGGGCCAATACTGTTTAATTTTGGCGTCGATGCCAAAGTCGCGGATGTGTTCTTCCAGCACAACAAAGGTGATATCGGCGCAGTCCACATATTTTTCCACGCTTCGCGTCGCCCAGTAAAAGAACGGCTTGCCGCTAATTTCAATCAGCGGTTTCGGGCAGACGAACCCATTTTCAAAAAATCGGCTCCCCCGCCCGGCCATGGGTAAAATCAAATGCAGCTTGCTCATAAGAAGCTCCTTTTTAGATAATAGCTAAGGCAATACCGTATAATTCTAAGTGCCGATACGGCGAGCGAGGTGCGGCAGATGCTAAGCCAAAAGCGCAGATAATACTGGATGTCTTATCGAGCATTTTGGCAACGCAGATGCCGTGCCGCAGCCGCCGGAGCGGTGCTTAAGCCGTAAGGCGGGAATTGTGCGGTGTTGCCCTAATAAAAATGGTGGTTCGCGGTGCCGGCGCATCGCTTCAAAATTTCTCTACGACCATAGGGGCGCATTCCATATGCGCCCGTTCTGCTTTGGGAAACGCCGCGGGCGGATATGGAATCCGCCCCTCTACAATTTTGTTTTGACCTTCAGGTCAAAACTCCACATTTTTTATTCTCTTTTATCTATTATCTATTATCTTTTTCCGCCAGCATCTTCGTCTCGGCCTCAACGACCCTGCTCAGTCCCGTCTCAATATCCACCTTCGGCTCCCAGCCGTAGGCTTCGCGGGCGTGGGTGTTGTCGCACTGGCTGAACTTGTTGACCTCGTGATCCAGAATCTCCGGTTTGATGCCGTAAGCCCCACCATACAGCTCGGGGTACTTGGCCCAGTAATGGCTGCTGGGGCAGTATTTGGCCTCGATGCTCTTGCCCATCAGGCGGCTGGCAATGGCGTACAGTTCCCGCACCGAGTAGCTCTGGTTGCTGGACACATTCACCGCGTCAAAGCCCTTCTGGGGGCGCTCCACCACGCGCAGCGCCAGCGCGATCAGGTCATCCACATAAATATAATCCCGGCGCTGGTTGCCGTCGGAGTGGAACTCCGGCGTGCGGTCATAGTACAGCTCGCGGATCATGTAGCCCACAAACGGCGGCTGCTTGCGCAGGCAGTCGATGTGCGGGCCGTAGACGTTGGCAAAGCGCAGGCAGGTCACGGTCATGCCGTAGGTATCGGCAAAGCTCTGGGCAAAGCGCTCGCCACAGTACTTCGTGTTGGGGTAGATCAGCGTCGGCGGGTTGAATTTACTCTCCACCGTCGGGAACTCCGTCTCATTCTCGTACATGGCGTTGGTGGACGCCTGCACCAGCTGCCTGATGCCGGTGCGGCGGCCTGCTTCCAGCAGATTGACCAGGCCCAGGGTGTTGACCTCGATGGCCTGCACCGGGTCGCTCTGGCAGTCGGGCAGCGGCGCAATGCCCGCAATATTGTACACAACATCGAATTTCTCCGCCTCAAACAGGGCCAACATCCCGGCCTTGTCGCGGATGTCCATTTTCCGCACTTCACCGCCGAAATCATGGTCGTCGAACTTCAGATTGTCCATGCTGCCGTAGGAGAAGTTGTCGATGCCGACGACCTCGTCCCCGCGCTTCCACAGCGTATGCCACAGCTGACCGCCGATAAAACCGGCTGCACCCGTTACCAGAACTTTCATACTTATGACCCTCCTTACAGGTTGGACGCTACGACCTCGTAGCTGTAATTCTCAATGATGTTGTCACGCCACTCGCGCTCTACAAACGCCTTCGGCCCGGCCAGATACTTACCGCAGAGCTTGAGCAGGCTGACGCCGAAGCTGGTCAGCTTGTTGTTGCTGACCTGATCCTCCTCGCGCCAGCTGATGGGGAAGAACAGCACCCGCTGTTTCATCTGGCAGAGCGCCAGGATCATGCAGTCGTTAAAATACAGCGTATCCGGGAACTTTTTGTAGTACTCGGTTTTCAGCGGCTCGACTGCGTACAGGTTCAGCCCGCTGCCCAGATCGGTAATTTTCTTGCGGGCCACTGCACTGAACAGCCAGTTGAAGCCGTGGTTGCCCACGACGCGCAGGGCGCTGTACCCGCCGATCTTGCTGCCCTTCATAAAGCGGGAGCCGAGGCAGCAGTCATAGTTTTTGTATGTGCCATCTTCCAGAATCGGGAGCAGGTCCACAATGGCCCCCTGGTCGTCGCCGTGCAGCACCACCAGATGCTCATACCCATGGGCCGCCGCATAGCCGAAGGCCACCTTATGGCTGCCGCCCAGGCCGTAGTTTTGGTCGTTGCGCAGCAAACGCACCGGGGCGTCGGGGTGGCGGGCCATCCAGTCCTGCACGGCGCTCTCGGTGCCGTCGGTGGCGCGGTTGTTCACCACGATGCACTCCCCCACCCAGGGGGCAATGCGCTTATCCAACAGCTGGGAAAGCACACGCGTGACCTGCTTTTCGCAGTTGTAGGCAGGGATAAATACCAGCAGTTTTTCCATGTTCTGCTCCTTTGCATCATTATCGGGGCGGGCATACCGCTCTGCATTATTATACATCACACCGGGCACAACTACAACCCATCACCCGCAGACCAGCACCTGCAAACTCGCGGTGCCATGCTGCACGGTATAGCGCTGTGTGATGGTAAAATTCGTTTCGATCCACTCGTGGAACTCCGTCATATCCCGCACCTCGGCGTCATCGTACAAAATGACGTCGGGCTGTTTATCGGGCAGTTCGGTGTAATACTGTTCAAACCGTGGGTCACTGTCGGTGCCGGAAATGACTGACGCCTGCGCCACGGTCAGCGTGCCGTCCGCCATCAAAAAGCCCAGGCCGTGCTGCTCGCCGATGGCCTGCAATACGGCCTGCCCGGCGTAGGGTTCCAGCGCCTCGACCAGGCATTCCTGCATATCGGCGGCCTTCTCGTCGGCGCAAATGCCCTTTGCGGGGCCGCTCTCAATGCGCACCAGCGGCGTGTCGGCCACGCTGGCGGGCTTCCAGCCGGTCACCTCCACGCACCAGATGCGGCAGACCAGCAAAAACGCCAGTGCTGCCGCCAGGCAAATAGCCCCCTGCGCACGGCGGGCCGCGCCGCACTTGTCTCTCGCGTTCAGCATTGCCAGCGCACCGCAGACAGCGGGCCACATCAGGTACATAAAGGTCGGGGCCAGGCCCAGCAGCGTCGAGCGCAGGATCATTGCGTAGGCCGCCAACCCGGGCAGGTAACCCAGCCAGAACAGCGCCGCGCTGCCCGGCGTGCCGCGGCCTTTCCGGAACGCTGCCGCGCCCGCCAGCGCCAGCACCGGCACAAACTGCCGCTCGTCAAGGCTGCGGTCTGCCACCGCACGCACCAGACATTGCAGTGCCGCCAGTGCCGCCCACAGGCTCAGCACCCGGCACAAAGCATCCCCTTTGTCATAGAGGGCGGCGTCCCCGACGCCCCGCAAACGGAGCGCCCACATCAAAGCACAGACGAGTGCCGCTGCCGCCAACGGCCACACCAGCGATTTTGCCACGCTCCACGCCTGGGCGGCCAGCGCCGCCAGCCGCGCGCCGGTGGTAAAATCATACTGCGGGTCGTGTAAAATCAGCTGCAAACGCGCCGCCAGCAGCGCTGGGTCAAACCCAACGCCCCACAGCGCGTAGAGCAAAAACGCCGCGCCGCACCCGGCACAGCTGCCGGTCAGCAGCCAGACGCCGCGGGGAATGCCCCAGCGGCAGCGCTCGCCGCCGCGCCGCCCCAGCACAAACAGCCCCACCCATAGCACCGCGAACGCCGCAATACTCTGGGGGAACGCCAGATAGCCGAAGCAGGCGCAGACCGCTCCCACCGCCACGAGCCACGGTTTTTGAAACCCGCGGCTCACATAATGGTGCAGGCACAAAAACGCCGCCACAGTCCAATGGAACTGCTGGCCGGTGTAATCCGGCCCCAAAAACCACTTGGGCACAAAGGCAAACAGCACCAGCGCCGCCAGCAGCGCCCCGCGCCCGCCTAGATCCCGGCGGAACTCCCGGTAAAACGCATAGCTCATCGCGGCCTTGCACACCAGCACCACAAGCCGGAAAAACAGCAGCACACCGGTCGTGCCGCCGGTCACAGCCATAAACGCCGCTAGCAGTGCCGCCGACGGCAGGCTGGAAAGCTGGTGCGGCTCCCACATCGAGTAGAACAGCCTGTCCCCGCTGACGAGCCGGAACCCCAGCGACAGCGCGTACTCTTCGTCGATTTCCAACCCCACAAAGGCGCTGCGCACCATGACCGCCGCACACACCAGGCAGAGCAGGGCCGCACCGCACCGGCGCAGCCGCGCGTTCTGCGCCGTCATCGGCCGGCCCCCAGCGTTTTGTGCAGCAGGGTATCCCGCAGGCAGTACCAGCAGGGCAGGTAATTTTCGCAGAAAGCGCCCCATTTTCGCGCCAGGAATCCGCGCTGCTTCGTTTCTTTGTTTTTCACCGCCGCCACATCAAAGTAGCGGGCCTTGTCCCGCACCGATATCTTTTCCTCAAACGGCATATCCCAGCCCTCGGGATACCAGTAGGCCGGGGTCAGCAGGCGGTAATCGCTGCGCTCAGCCGCGTAGCGGTTCAGCTGGCTTTCGTCATGCCACAGGGCGATCACACCGTTCTGCAAGTCCTGCTCGGTGCGGCGTTCCAGCTCATGGCACAGCACCAGAAACGCCTCCGCCGTGCCGCCGTTCAGCCCGCCGGAGACGTAGTCCTTCCCGCAGTTGTAGGGGATGTAGGCCGTGCTCTTGGGGTTGCGGTCGTAGGTATAAAACGGCGGCTTTTTGTTCCAGAAGCCCGGCTGCTGCACGAGCAGCAGATTTTCGCCCTTCTCGGGCCGGGGCAGAAATTCCTCCGCTGTAACGGTCTTTTTGCAGGTAAGATTCGCATTAAAGAAAAAGAGATAATCCATCCCCCGCAGCGCGTCCTCCTGCGTCAGAAAGATGGAGAACCGCTTCAGTGTGCTGTACGGCCAGGGGTAGGCCTCCTGGTAAATGCGGTGTACGCGGGGCGCGTCCTCATACTCAATGGCGGGGGCATCCGTAAAGACAAAGTATTCCTTCTCGCACCCGGGCAGGAACTTTTCCTCAAAGCTGCGGTAAAACTCCGGCCAGAACACCGTGTACTTGCCGGTACAGATGTACAGCATCCCGATTTTTGTCATGCGGCATCCCCCTTTCGTTTCAGCTTGCGCAGCACTTTCGCGCCGTACTGGCGCAGGTAGGCGGCGTCTTTACCCCAGCCGTAGACGGCCAGGTTCAGCAGGTTGGGCACCACCAGCACCACCAGCACCCGGGGCGCCAGGCCCAGCCAGCCGCCGGGCATTCTGGCGCACAGCGCGTAGCTGCCGCCCATGCAGGCTGCCAGCGTGACCAGATGCAGCGCCTGTACGGCCAGGTAATGCCCCAGCCCGCCGCACATATACTGGCGGAACACGACCCGGATGCGCCCGGCCCACATGATGCAGTGGGCCACCACCGTGGCGATCAGTGCGCCAGTGATATCATACAGCGGGAACAGAATAAAGCTCAGCGCCAGGTTCACCGTGGCCGACGCCACCATGAACCACTGGTCCTCCTCAAAATGGCCAAGCACCGCGCGGTAGGACCCCAGCATCCGGTGGTTCCAGCCGACGTACTCATTCAGGCAGAACACCAGCACAAAGCTCAGGGGCAGAAGCCATTTTTCGCCCATCCACGCGCCCATAAACGGCTGGAACAGGCAGAAATACGCGGTTGCCACAAAGCTGCCGAACAGGTAGCTGAACAGATCCATGCCCCAGAACACCTGCTTGTCGTGGTCGTTGGCGGCGGCGGATTTGTCGTAGACAATGTTGCCGATGGCCGCCGCAAAGCTGTCCATGACCTTGTTGCCCAGGTCGGTGGCGGAGGTGGAAATGGTATTGTAGTTGCCCAAAAACGTCGTCTGGGTCGAGCCGCCCATGCGGGACGTCACGATGGTATCCGACGAGCCGTAGATCGTGTTGGAGAGACGGTGTACCAAAAAATACCGCAAATCGTGGAAAATACCCAGCTCTTTAAAGTCGTTGACCGTGACTTTTACGTCATGCACATAGGGGAAGTCCTTTTTGAACCGCCGCGCAATGATCAGGTTTGCCATGACGTTAAAGAAGATCGTCACGCTGAAATACAGCACATAGTTCGGGAACCACAGCGAGACGGCAATTTTCGCCAGACTCGTCGCCACGTTGCAGCAAAAGTCAATCTGGGTGCAGCGGTAGCCCTGCTGGGTGCAGGTGTACATCAGGCGGCGGGTTATCAAAAAGTAGCTGCACAGCGTCGAAACCACGTTCAGTCCGTACACGGTGTAGGCCGTGGCGGCGGGCACATCGGGCATGATCCACCGCAGCACAGCCGCGCCGATGAGTGCCAGCCCCGCAATGACCATGCCGACGACGCGGTACGCCCATTTGTACATCGACATGTACTTGCTGATTTTTTCCTCATTTTTCGCGGCGATCTGCTCATACAGCCGATAGCTGATAACGCTGCCGACGCCGAACTCTGCGATCGAGAAAAAGTTGAACAGCTGGCTGACGACCTGGGACGCCGTGGTGATCTGCGGGCCGAAGTTATCGACCAGCAGCCGCCGTGTGACCAGCCCCAGCAGCAACAGCAGCAGGCTGGAGCCAAGGGCGTAAGCCATATTTAATAAGGTACGTTTGGTACGCAAGGCAGTTCCTTTCACAAAAGCCTTCCCCCGAGGGGGAAGGTGGCCCGGAGGGCCGGATGAGGGGAGAGTATGAGTTGTAAGCCGTTAATGGGCGGTGATGGCGAGGTTAGCCCTCATCAGTCGCCTACGGCGACAGCTTCAGTCTCCGCGTCAAGAGCCGCCTACGGCGGTTACGCTTCGACACGCGCCTGCGGGCGCAGCCCCTTGGGGGAAGCCTTTAGCGGCGGCTCGCCGCCCACAGGGTAAATTTCGGGCCGAAGGTCTGCATCAGCTTTTGGAACACCCGCCAGTCCCGGCGTGTCTTTACCTCGGTGCCGCAGGCATACAATGGCCGCAGCTGCTGGATGTAGGGCAGGCAAGCCTTGCGGATGGCGGCATCCTTCACCGCCGCCGTGCGGGCCTGCGGCCAGAACACATCGGCCGCCGCGTTCTCCATGACGGCATAGGTCTCGGCATCCACCGCGCCGCTGGCCGAGAGTTTCGCCAGCCGCCGCTGGGCCGCCGCCAGCCCCTTGAACCGCTTGGGCAGGTTTTTCGCGTCAGTCAGCAGGCTGCCCTGCCGCCCCACGCGGTAATGGGTGAACACCACATCCAAAAAGTACAGCCGTTCGCACTTTGTCAGCAATTCCAAATCAAAAGGCCAGTCCTCGGCCCAAACGCAGTCGGGCCAAAATTTCACGCCGCTTTCGGTCAAAAACGACCGCCGGATGCAGTATTTCCACACCGACCAGTGCCCCGCGCCGTACAGCGCTTTCAATCGGGCGGCGTAGTCGCTGCTGTCAAACAGCCCGGGCACCAGATGCAGCCCCGCGTGTTCGGTCAGGCTGCCGTCGGGCTGCCATTCCAGATGCTTGCCGATGAACCAATCGTACTCCGGGTGGGAGGCCAGCTCGGTGCGCAGCGCCGCCAGCAGCCCGGGGGCCATGGCGTCGTCACTGTCCAAAAACAGCACCCACTCGCCCTGGGCGTGCTTTAGTCCGGTGTTGCGGGCAGCGGCCAGGCCTCCGTTTTTCCGGTGGACGACCTGCATACCGGGGATCTCGACGGCGAACGCGTCGCACATTGTCCCGCTCATATCGGTGGATCCATCGTCCACAAGGATGCACTCCCAATCGCGCTTCCCCGCCTGCTCCGCCACGCTCTTGACACACGCCGCGAGGTAATTCTGCACATTATACACCGGTACAATAATAGAAAATCGCGGCATAACGTTCTCCTTCTCTATGCCTTCCCCCGTCGGGGAAGGTGGCCCCGCAGGGCCGGATGAGGGGCAGCCTTGCCCCGGCAGCCCCCTTGCCTTGTTGTAGGGGCCGATGCTCACATCGGCCCGCGCAGCACTGTCCCAACAGCGGCCAAATGCGGTTCACGCGCCCCTCATCAGTCCGCTTCGCGGCCAGCTTCCCTCAAGGGGGAAGCCTTTATAAGTTTCCACCCATCCAGATACAGCGCACTATCCTTCGTGTGCGCGTACCACCTGTCCGGGGCCCAGACCTGCTTATCCGGGGCCTCAGCCAGGTATTGCGCCCACCAGCTGTATGTGGAGTTGCTCACCACAAACCCATGGCAAAGCTGCATCAGCGCCAGGTCGTCCACCGCCGTGCCCTGGGGCATAAACACTGCGGGCAACCCCGCCGTGTCCAGATGCTCCTGCGCCCAGGCGATATCGTCCGAGAACACGAACAGCTCCGCCTCAGGGCGGGCTGCTTTCACCTGCGCCGCTGCCCGGGCGTAATACGCGGGCGTGCAGACCTGCAAGATGGCGTTCTCCGGCTTCTGGTAGTCACCGCGCCGCAGATGTACGCAGACCGGCCAGGCCGCGGCGCGTATCCTGTCGGCGTACTCCCCCGCCGGGACTGCTTTGCTGCGCAGCTCAGTTTTTACAACATCAGCAAAATCGTCAAAATATTTCTCACTCTGGAAATACCCCCACGCGAGGAAATCTTTGCTTTTTCCCCGCCGCGCCGGCGTGTAGCCGTCGGTGGCAAAGTGCAGGCCCAGCGCGTTCAGCAGCGGTGCGGCGGCGGCCTCAAAGCCGTGCCAATCCCGGGCCAGCAGGCCGCGGCGCTGCTCATATTTGATCATCAGCGCCTTGGCCGTGTTCTGCCGGGGCAGATGCGCCTTGGCAAAGCCGGAATCGGCCAGAATTTCTACCTCGGGGCTGATGTTCAGTGCCCCCAGCGCGCAGACCGTGTGGGCGGGCGCACCGTCGCGCCAGTCCTGCCGGTCCAGCAGGGTCACACCCTCGCCGCAGCGCAGGCCCAGCGCCCGCGCAAAGGCGTAAATGAACATCTGATTGCCCAGGCCCCCGGCCAGCTCTGCGTAGATCATGCTCGGCCTCCCAGCTTGTCGTACAGCTGCTCCATGCGGCGGGCAGCGGTCTTTAGCTCATAGCCCGCCGCCGCCAGCGTCTGCCAGTGGTCGGCGTGGTCGCCGCCCACGGCAATTTCATCGGCCTTGGCCGCCCACTCGGTCAGGGGCGCGGCCAGCGGCAGAAAATGCACCAGCTCCGTCACCGAGCCATCGTCGGGCACATTGGTGGAGGCCAGACACGGCACGCCGCAGCCCTGGGCCTCTACCAGCGTGACCGGGCTGCCCTCAAAATTGCTGGGCAGCAAAAACAGGTCAAAGGCGTTCATAAAAGCGGGCACATCGCTCTGCACGCCCGCAAAAATCACGCGGTCGGCCAGACCGTGGGCCTTGGCGGCGGCGCGCATTTCCGGCTCTTTCTCGCCGGTGCCGACAAGCAGCAGTTTCCACCGCACATCCTGCGCGGCCATAGCTGCAAAAACCTCCATCAAAAACAGCGGGTTTTTCTGGTGGTTCAGCCGCCCCACAAACCCGGCCAGGCGGTCGGTGTCGGCAATGCCGTAGTTGGCCCGCGTGGCAGCCCGCGCGGCGGCGTCCGGGTGGAACCGCCCGGCATCCACGGCGTTGCAGGCCACGGAAAAGTTTGGTTTTTCGTCGATATGGTCGCCGAACACAAATCGCCCTGCCGCCACACCGCAGCCGAGGAAATAATCCGCAAACAGCTGGTAGACGCCGTGGGCGGCCCGCCAGGTCAGCGTCAGCGGCGGGTAGACAATGTGGCTGTGTACCACGATCTTGGCCCGGGGGCAGAGCAGCCGCATCATGCCGCAGACCGGTGCGCCGATCTTGCTGGCCGTGTGGTAGTGGATGATGTCGTAGTCGCGGTGGGTGCGCAGGTGCGCCGCCAGTGCCCGGATGCGGTCCTTTTTATTGTCCGGCACCGCAATGATATGCACGCCGTGCGCTTCCAGCACGGGGGCGGTGCTGGCCTGGTCCGCCGGGCACTGCCCCACGAACAGGTCGATATGGTATTTCGTTGTATCGAGGTTCAGCAGCAGATTTTGCACATACCGCTGCACCCCGCTCTGCACCCCAAGGTGGTTGCTGATCATTAAGATACGCATAAAGTTCTCCGATTACCAGTAGCTCCCGCCTTCAACCTTTTCTTTATGGGTGATGCCCTCCGTCTCGTCGGGGCGCACCCAGGCATCGTTGTACAGCTTGCCAATGATGGGGTGGCTGTCCCACCGTTTGCCCTTGATGCCAAACAAAAGCTGCGTGGCACCGCTCATTTGGATGGCGGCGTGGCCGGTGTCCCGGGCGTGGGCCGCCAGCGGCAGGCCGTAGGCTCCCGCGCCGACGATGGCCACATCGTAGTCGGCGGCGTCCATCTCGCGCTCCATGGCGGCCAGGGCGTCAAACCAGCTGGCATAGCCGGTGTCCTGCCCACCCAGGCCCTGCACGGCCTGCACCACGGTCAGTGACGCAAACTCCGGCAGGACATTCTTGCCGGGGAACAGCTGCGCCCGCCGGGCATACTGCGCTACAATCGTCTTGCGGAAGGGATGCACCACCAACACCCGCTTGCCCGCCAGTGCCGCGCTCCACGGCTTGGCGTGGTAGTAGGGTTCCAGTGCGCGCAGTTCGGTAAAGCGGGTGGCATCGCAGCCGCGGATGACCTCCCGCTCGGCCCCCACGTTCCACAGGGCCAGCAGCTCCGCATTCTGTGCGCATTTGACGTAGATACGGCAAAATTTTTCCAGCGTCGCATCATCCGTGGGGAACACGCCAGACAAATTGCGGATATCCTCCCGCGTGCGGTCGTCAAAATTTTTGCCGCCGTTCTGCAAATAGTCGGCCACGGTGCGCATTTCGGTCGCGCCGCAGCGGCCAAACAAAAACGGCTGGCCGCTTTCCAGCAGTTCCCGCGCCAGGTCGTTGCCGGCCCCGGCGGGTAAGATATCCACGCCGCGGTACTTCATCTTGAACCGCAGACCGCGGTAAATGTCGGCGGCCTTTTGCAGCAGAATGTTGTCGTTATCCATTGGTTTTCCCCTTTTTCGGCAGCAGGGTCAGGGCCAGTTCGGCGCTGTTCTGCCACAAAAAGTGTTCGTTCACGCGGTTCTGCGCCGCATGGCCCATGGCGTCGGTCGTCTTGTCCAGCGCGGCGGCCATCTCAGCGACAGTATCACACAGATACCCGCTGACGCCGTTTTCAATAATTAAATCCGGCCCCGGCGCATGGCGGGCCACCGGCGGGCAGCCCGCGTACATAGCCTCCAACAGGCTCATGCCGAAAATCTCGTTTTCGTTCAGGTTCACAAAAGCGTTGCAGGCATGATAATAAATATGCACCTGCGCGTTGGGCAGCTGGGGGATCAGGCGGCAGCGGCCCATCAACCCGGCCTCGGTCAGGCGGCGGGCCAGCTCATCGCTCTGCGCCCCCTGCCCAATAATGACTGCGTACCAGTCGGGCGCGGCCTGCAGCAGCGGTACCAGGTCGAGCGGCTGCTTGTAGGCGTCCAGCCGCCCCACAAAGGCCAGCACCTTGACCTGCTCGTTGATGTTCAGCTCCCGGCGTATCATGGCCTTGCTGCCCGGTATCGTCGGGATGATGGCCGTGTCCAGCCCCACCGGCATCAGCCCGCGGCAGGGCACGCCCAGGCTTTCCAGCTCGGCGGCCACAGCCGGGGTCTTGGCATAGGTGGGCGTCTTGCGGTACACCGTTAAATTCCGGTGCAGCAGCAGGTCCATCACCCCGCGCACAATAGCGTGGTTGGAGGTACTTTTCAGCGCCCCCAGCTGGCTGTAAAACACGATGCCGTGCTTCTCGCAAAAGCGGTACAGCCCCGGTACGCCCAGGGAGTTATCCCCCATGACGTGTACGGCATCGGCCTGTTCGTCCAGCAAGATCTGCCAGCTTTTGTATAATGCCTGGGTGCCGAAGGCCACGGCGGGCAGGTAGCAGATTTTCACGTTCGGCTCGGGTGTCTCCACCTTGGGCGCTTTTGCACCCGGTTCGGGGTAGAGCACCACGGCGCGGCAGCCCAGCGCGGCAAACGCCCGGGCCAGACCAACCTCCTGTCGGTTGTACAGCCCTTTCTGGCCGGAGGGGCCGCGGTAAAACTGCGGTATGACGATGGTTTTCATTTACACTTCTGCCTCCGGCTTTGCGGGCTTGGGGATGCGCGTCAGATATCGCGCATCGATGACTTCCAGCACATCATCCCGGCAATAGGTGTGTACGCCGATGACATCCGCCGCGTTCAGTCCGGTGATCTCCACATTCTGGGGCGTCGCCGCGCAGAGCGGCACCTCAGAGCTGCCGCGCCGCGCGAGAAATTGCAGGTAAACGCCGTAGTCCACGCTGGTGCTGACCTGCGTAGGGTGGATGACCTGCTCACCCAGCACAAACAGCGGCCCTGCGTTGCGGCTGACAAAATCAAAATCTCGGTGCTGCAAATTGTATGTCTCGTCGGGCAAAAGTTCAAAGGGGCCTGCGGGCGCGGCAGCGGGCAGGGTGTCTGCCTCAGCCAACGGCAGGGCGGCAGTCTCCTGCACGGCATGGCACAGCGTGTAGCGGCGGTAGCGCACATACAGCTGATTGTCGGGCTTTGTCTCGCTGCACAAAATCGTCAGTGCCTCGGCTCGACGATTCACCAAAATCGCGTCGCACAGTTCCTCATCGGTGGCAAACCGCTGGACCAGCTCCCATTTTGTGGGGAACACCCGGCAGCGGTAAAGCCGCAGGCTGTGGTCGTGCCCGGTCTCGGGGATCATCCAGACCTCGCCGTTCCAGTCAAACACCATCGGGAAGGAAAGGTGGAAATCCTCCTCCAGTGCCACACGCCAGCCGTCAATGCTGCCGTCGTCGTGCAGTTCGCACACTTCCAGCCGACCCTTGCCGGTGGAAAGATCCATCGCCTCGGCAAACAGCCAGCGCTTGCCGCCCCGGTGGCAGAGCAGCGGGTCGGCGAACCACCAGCCCTCGCGGCCGGGCAGCATCGTGTAG
>ENA-ORUU01000152-ORUU01000152.1-human-gut-metagenome-genome-assembly--contig:-NODE-152-length-70896-cov-4.42492_pt1 | contig 70896 bp, 59 predicted proteins | sample MGYA00242085_ERZ509221 | MGnify/ENA primary metagenome ERZ509221 (study PRJEB26280, sample SAMEA2338809) | human gut metagenome | biome: human gut; feature: human-associated habitat; material: faeces... | reverse complement strand
GTCTGAACCTGTTTTAAACAGAATCAGACGTTTTCCTTTTTACAAAATCTAAATGAACATGTCTACAGGCTTATTTATTCGCTATACTTTCATAGTAGTTAATCCACAAACATGTTTTTACATAAATCCAGCGAACACAGAAGCGGCAATAACAGTAAGAAGTCCGGCAACGGCAATTGCCAGGCTGCTCATAGCACCTTCTACAGGACCAAGTTCCATTGCCTTAGATGTACCTATGGCATGGGCTGAAGTTCCAAGTGCCAGACCTTTCGCGATAGGCTCCTCAATTTTTGCCACTTTAAGGACTGCCTCCGCAATCACATTTCCCAGCACACCAGTGATAATAATAACTGCAACCGTGATCGTAACAAGTCCGCCAAGTTCTTCCGATACACCCATTCCAATGGCTGTAGTAATGGATTTCGGAAGCAGAGTAACATACTCCGAATGGGAAAGTCCAAACAGCTTTGCAAAAATCAAGACACTAACCATACTTGCAAGTACACCGGAAACAATTCCTATAACGACAGCTTTCAGATTCTTACGAAGCAGAGTAAGCTGTCTGTAAAGCGGTACCGCAAGACATACTGTAGCAGGAGTAAGCAGATAACTGATATACTGACCGCCTGCATTGTAGGTCTTATAATCCACCTGCATAAGCTGAAGCATTCCCATTACACATAGAATTGCAATCAAAAGAGGATTAAACAGCGCCATTTTAAACTTTTTCTTCAGCAAAAGACCGACCTCATATCCAGCCAGACTTAATGCCGCCCCGAAAAACAGGGAATTTTCTATAAAATTTATCATTTCTTATCTTTCCCCCTGTCCTTTCTGATCACAAACTGAGTACTGCGTCCAGTAACTACCATTACAATGACGGTTGTCAGAATTGTTATGAGCACAACAGGAAGCCAGATTGGCTGCAGATCACCCCACGCTTCCAAAAGTCCCACACCTGCAGGAACGAACATAACCGGCATAATTTCAACCAGAAAATCTGCTGCTTCCTCTACCTGCTCAAGTTTCAGAATTCCGCTTGCAAGTGCTCCCAGCATCAGCACAAGACCATATACACTGGCCGGTACCGGAAGAGGCAAAAGGATATGTAATCCCTCACCCAACGCTGAAACCAGCAAAATAATACAAAATTGCCTCAGATACTTCACTTTTTGTCTTCCTCCTCGCTGTCTCCACAAAGAAGTTCATTTGCAATTTCCAGATAAGGCTGAAGCTCCTCAAGAGTAGCCCTGCCATTTCGCTTCATCTTTGTAATCCCTGGATACTGTGCAGGGATGGATCTTGTCATATTTCCGTCACCGTAGATTTTCACCATATCTCCATTTTCCAAGGTATCCCCGGTAATTAATTTATCATTTTTGTTATAAATTCCTTCCTTGGGAATCGCTGCCTTGAAAACAGTTTTTTTATCCATATCTACGAATACCATTTCCTTCAGTATATCTCCGGCTTCCACATAAATAGCTCTTATGGCTTCATTTTCCAGACGGGCTTCCTCCTGTTTGTCTTTCTGTGCCTGTCTGGCAACCAGATTCCAGAACGAGCCGCCTACTACGCCAAAGATCACCAGAAGAATGACAATTCCTACAATGAATTTTACATCGATTTCTTTTTTCTCCACTGCAAATCCTCATTTCTTTCATGGCTTTTTCTTCTGCCCTATTATACATTATCTTGTTAAAATTGCAATGTCATCTTTCGACAATTCTCTCCCCTGTTTTTCCCAATTTTTCTACAACATAATTGTAAAACTGTGTTCTGGATATTCCTTTTTTTCCACATTGCAGCTGTTCAGAACACGATTTTTTCCACCTGCCAGCTGCCGTTTTCCACGGTCATAACTGCCATGGTCACATCTCCCCCAAAGCGGCTTCTTCCGCAGCTTCCAGGGTTCAGCCACAGCCTTCCGTCAATTTCTTTTGCAAAATACTGATGACTGTGTCCAAAAATCACCACCTGGGTATCCCCTAACTCCCAGGCAACATCTTTCCTGTCATGAACCATAAAGAATTTCACATTTCCCACTGTAAAGTTCAGACTTCTTCGCAAATTCTGTGCCCAGCATCCATCATTGTTTCCTCGCACTACATATAAAGCGCCCAATAATCTTATAGCATCCAGAATCTCCGGTCTGTCCACATCTCCAGCATGAAAAATGCAGTCACAGGACTGTAATATGTCCAGAACTTCTGTCCGTAAAAGACCATGAGTATCTGAAATAATCCCAATTTTAATTTTCTTATTTTCTGCCATTTCACCGTTCCTTATACCACATTCATCTATATTTTTTTCTAAAAGACACCCAGCCTTTTCCTCAAAACAGACAGATTTTCCCATACTCACCATCAAATCCAGGTTTACAGATAACTTCTCTGTTTCTAAGCTTCTGAATGCCTGAAGCAATCATGTGACTACTTTCTTTCTCAATATCCGCAATGGGAATTTCCCTTAAAATATCAAATTCATTTCCCAGTTTCTGAAGCATCTTTTCATATTCACCAGTGACTGTTTTGGTGGTTACAGCCTTTCCAACACAGGCAGAAATTACCTCAGGAAGAGGTACAATGCTCTCAAAAGGTCTGGCATTTTTTCTCACAAACCCATTTTCTCTATCAGCCAGATCCATAATTCTGTGATTCACTCCCATAGTCAGTTTTTTCCCGCATACAGGACATATTCCATGATACTTTTCTGCTTCTTCCGGACTCAGACAGATGTGACATTTTCTGTGTCCGTCATAGTGATATTTTCCCTCTTCCGGGAAAAATTCCAGTGTTCCAAGAAGACCTTTTCCATATTGGACAGCACCATAAAGTCCCTGATAGGACAATTCAATGTCCAGTAAGTTAGCCTCTCTTCCAAGCTTTGATGGAGAATGTGCATCTGAGTTTGAAATCAGCTGAAGTCCATCAAGTGCAGATAAACGCCAGTTCATAGGTGGATCTGAAGATAATCCCGTCTCCACAGCATGAACATATGAAGTAAGATCTTCAAAACATTCTTCCATGGTATCAAACCCTGAGGCGGCACCAAAAAGTCCGAAGTGAGGAGTCCAGATATGTGCCGGAACCAGCATTCCATCGGCACAGTTTTCCAGTAAAATTTCCAGAAGATCGTGACAATCAAGTCCCAGTATTGGCCTTCCGTCTGAATGAATATTTCCAATCTTTTCCAGTCTCCCAGCTATTTTATCTGCTTCTTCAAGGCCGGATAAAAGAAGTACATTATGCACCTTGCGGCACTTTCCATTCTTCTTATAGATAGAACTGATCTCCCCTGTAATTACGAAACGAGGAGCTCCCCCAGGAAGCATTTTCGCCTCTTCCAGCACATATTCATCTCTTAACCGATACAGTCCACTTTCTGCCGGAACCAGCTTTTCTTTCAGTTCCTCCCGCCAGGCAGGATGGGTAAAATCACCGGTTCCCACTAAAGAAATTCCTTTTTTTCTTGCCCACAGATCCAGATATTCCGGGGTTCCAAGCTTGCTTGTTGCCATGGAATATCTGGAATGAATGTGAAGATCTGCGATTATTTCCACTTAATTAACTCCATTTCAGTCATTTATATTTTGATCTGCAACTGCTCAAAATTCTCAAAACTATAGAAAAAAAATACTTTCCAATGTGTTCTTTTTATTTCTTTTTATACCAGTTTGTAATCCATTTTCCTGCCGCTGTCAGGTTCTTTGAGTACCATTTTCCTGTATTACTGCAGCCAGATTTTATAAATGCAGAGCTTTCTGCTTTATTTGACAGGCTCCATGCCATATAGCTGATATTGTTTTTATCCAGGAAAGTCAGCCACTTTTTCGCTTCAGCTTTATCAAGTCCACCATTTCCAGAAGCATCACAGATACTAAACTCGGATACAAATAACGGCAGTCCTTTATCAAGGGCAGCCTGTGCTTTATTTCTCAGCCATTCCTTATGTGTTGCTGCGTAAAAGTGCAGGGTGTACATTACGTTTTTCCTGTATTTCTTACTAACCTGGGAAAGCGCAGCCTGATCTACATCCTGTGACCAGTTGGGCGTTCCTACCAGAATCACAGCTTTTTTGTCATAGGTGCGGATACCTTTTATAATCTTTTCAGCGTATTTTTTTATTGTACTCCAGGATGTTCCTCCATTTGGCTCATTGCAGATTTCGTAGATTACATTGGTATTATTTTTGTATTTTTTTGCCATTTTTTTGAAAAACTTCAAAGCTTCTTTCTGATTTTGCTGAGGGTTTCCATCACTTAAAATATGCCAGTCAATGATCACATACAGACCTGCATTTGTGGCGTATTTTACACCGTTATCAATACACGCTTCCAGCTTACGCCGATTGGATGCATCCCCGGTACAATAGCCGTTATATTCAGCAGTATACATGGCAAGACGCACTGCATTTACCTTCCAGTTTTTCTTCATAAAAGTAAATGCACTTTGATTTACATACTCCGGATACCAGGACAGACCATGGGTACTGATACCTCTAAGCTGTACTTTTTTTCCACTGCTGTTTACAAGCTGTGTGCCTTTTACCTGTAATCTGGGAAGCTTAGACGCAGCCGATACTGGTACACAGAATGCACATAAAAATACGATTGCAATAAGCAAACCGAACCATTTTTTTCCTTTTTTTTCCATTAAAGACCCTCCTCCATTAATCTCCAGCCGTTGTCTTTCAGCCACTTTTGTCTTTCCTGGTAATCTGGAAGGATCTTCTCAACTTCTTTCCAGAATGCCTGGGAATGGTTCATTTCCCTGCGGTGGCAAAGCTCATGGACCACCACATAATCCAGCACCTCAGGCGGTGCCAGAATTAACAGCCAGTTAAAATTCAGATTCCCATTTGCGGCACAGCTTCCCCATCTTGTTTTCTGTTGACGCAGGGTAATTTTCCCATAGCTTACCCCCAGCTTTTCTGCATAATATGCCACTCGCCTTGGAATTACCACGCAGGCTTTATTCTGCAGATGCTGTCTTTCCAAGGCAGACAGCTTTTGTACGTTCTTTTTCTGTGCATCTCTTTTCTGGATTTTTTCCAGATTTTTCAGGATCCATTCTTGTTTTTCTTCCACAAATTTTTGAATTTTTGTTTCGGAAAGACGGAGAGGCGCGCGTACAACAACACTGCCATCAGCCTTAATTTCCAGGCTCATGGTTTTGCGGCTGCTGCGGATGATCTGGTAGGAAATCTGAGGGCTCAGCATAGGATTTTCTCCATGTAAGCGTTCATCTGCTGCTCCAGTATTTCCATCTTTTCCCTGGTGTCTTTATCCTTATATTCCAACCGCTTTATAATTCTGGAAATATAATTCTTTTCTTTCATGATCTGCCATGTTTCCTTAAAATTCAGGTCATAATACTGCGCTACATAGGACATCCAGTAATCTACGGATGTAATCCGGTCAGGAGATGAAACTGCCTCTTTTCTCAGGCAGGATTCCCATACCTTTGGAGATATTTTGCCTTCTCCGGCATACTCCTGAGGGACACCGATCATAGCCTCCACAGAATCCAGCAGCTTCACTCTGCAATTGTCCAGCTTGTCTGCATCGCGGATCATTTTTGCGTGGAAAAGAGTTCTTTCGTCCTGAATTCCTTCCAGCCTGAAATCACTGTGTCTGGCAATTGCCACGCGAATGAGCTCATCATAGCTTCGGTCTTCTATGAATCTTCTGATCATCGGATTTTCCCCCTCAAATAACAATTGTACACCGAATGCAGCGTGATCCATAGTGTCTGGTGAAAAGCTGTTATAAAGACGAAGCTGTTGGAATCTTCCAATATCGTGAAGCAGGGCAATAAGCTCTGCAAGCTGCTGGTCTTCCTCATTCAAGTGCATTCTGTGACCAATTTCACGAACACTTTTTACCACCCCATATGTGTGAATGATTTTTAATTTTATCTTTTCATCTTCTCTGTCATATCCGTTTAAATAATTCTCAAAAACGCCTCTTGCATGTTTAAAATCTATCTTCAAAATTCCTTCCTTTCCGCTATATCTTTTGCACATCCAGAGCGAATATTAAGTAACCGCTTTTGTCAATGTGCAGATACTGAACAGCAGCTCTTTTCATCCTTATTATAAACCACCTGGTTTTCTTTTCCAAATAAAAGCGTCAGATTTTCGAAAATTTCTACAGACTTGCGAAGGTTTGACGCATAACGTATAATACAAGACAATGATAACATATATTAATTATAAGCAAACAAATTTCGCTATTGTTTACATTTCGTTACTATTCACTGGTAACGTTCTGCAAGGCGTTTTTTGTGAACAAAGTTCATAGATAACACAACTCTGCATGCTTCGTGAAGCTTGTAGATAATACTCATTTTCAGGGAGGATGCCATGGCCGATAAAATACCTGATATTTCACCAAACGTAGACGAAACCATGAAGGAGCTTGAAACCCATGGTTCTTTTGAGCTGCCAGTGGAAACTTATACCGATAATTGTGAGATTTTCCGCTCCTTATACAACCACTGGCATAAGGAAATGGAGATCATCTGTATTGACAAGGGAAACGGTCTTGCAAGGCTTAACCGGGAAACCCTGCGTCTGAAAGAGGGAGATCTTCTCATTGTCAACAGCGGTGTTCTGCATGGAATCAAGTCAGATTCCAGACATATTTTATATTACAGAAGCGTGGTGTTTGACCTTAGCTTTCTGGCGGGTCCTGCAGGGGATCTCTGTCAGGAAAAGGTAATCTCCCTGCTTATGGAAAACCGGGCAGAATTCACCCATCTGATCACTCCTGCCAATGAAAATTATAATAATATTTTCCATCTTTTCTGCGAGATCCATAAATGCCACAATGAAAAACCGCCCTTCTATTATATGAAGCTGAAAGGACTTTTCTATGGGCTTTTTTATGAAATGCTGGCAGGAAATTACATCATTACTACAGATGCCGAGCAGAACAGGAATCTTTTATCTGTAAAAAAGGTCCTGGACTATATCAGTGCCCATTACCGTGAGCCTCTGTCTGTAAAGGAACTGTCCGGTCTTTCCAATTACAGTGAGTTCTATTTTATGAAGCTGTTTAAACAATATACTGGAAAAACAGCAGCAGCCTACCTGAATGACTACAGACTTGAAAAGGCAAAGTCCCTCCTTTTGCATACAGATGTATCTGTGACGGACATTGCTCTGGATGTAGGTTTTAACAATACCAGTTATTTTATAAAAAAATTTCAGGAAGCCAATCAGCTGTCCCCTCACAAATTCCGCAAAAAAATGTCATAACAGAACAGTTTTGTTGTATTTTTCCAAGAGCTGAATATGCTAATATAACACCATCAAACAAAGGTGATGTCCACGGCATCAGGCATACCGGTGGATTTCAGACGAGCATCATTCACACGCTCTCGAAAGGAGAAAATAATTATGAAAGCTTTAGAAACTATGATCCAGAACATGTTCCACAAAGACTGCGCAGCATGTACCGACCAGGAAGTATACGAAGCACTTCTCACCTATACAAAAGAGCAGTTAGCTGCAAAAGGCTATCACGATGGTAAGAAAAAAATTTACTATATTTCTGCCGAATTTCTCATTGGTAAGCTTCTTTCCAACAATCTGATCAATCTTGGAATCTACGATGAGGTTGCAGAATTTCTGAAAAAAAATGGCAAATCTCTTGCAGAAATTGAGTCCGTTGAGCCAGAACCATCTCTTGGAAATGGTGGTCTTGGACGTCTGGCTGCATGTTTTCTGGATTCTATTGCAACACTTGGACTTCCTGGAGAAGGTATTGGTCTGAATTACCATCTCGGACTTTTCAAACAGGTTTTTGAAGACAATCTTCAGCATGAAGTACCGAATCCATGGATCACTCCTGATTCCTGGCTGACTGCTACAGACGTAACTTATATGGTTCCTTTCAGAGGTTTTTCCCTGAAATCTACAATGTATAGTATTGATGTTGCAGGCTATGAAAACAAAGCAATCCACCTTAACCTTTTTGACATTGATCTGGCAGATGAGTCCATGGTTCATGATGGAATTACCTTTAACAAAAAGGATATTCTCCACAATCTGACACTGTTCCTGTATCCGGATGACAGTGATGAAGATGGACGTAAGCTTCGTGTTTACCAGCAGTATTTCATGGTCAGCAATGCCGCTCAGCTGATTCTGGATGAGGCAGTTTCCAAGGGAAGCAACCTTCATGATCTGGCTGATTATGCTGTTGTTCAGATCAATGACACTCACCCAAGTATGATCATTCCTGAGTTCATCCGCCTTCTTGGTGAGCGTGGAATTGACTTTGATGAAGCTGCTGAAATCGTTTCCAATGTATGTGCATATACCAATCATACAATTCTGGCTGAGGCGCTTGAAAAATGGCCAATCCATTATCTGGAAGACATTGTTCCACAGCTGGTTCCGATTATCCGCAAGCTGGATGAAAAGGTAAAAGCCAAATATCCGGCTGAAAATCTTGCTATTATTGACAGCAATAATCTGGTTCATATGGCACATATGGACATTCATTATGGCTTCTCAATCAATGGTGTTGCAGCCCTTCATACAGAGATTCTGAAGAACTCCGAGCTGCATCAGTTTTATGAAATTTATCCTGAAAAATTCAATAATAAGACCAATGGTATTACTTTCCGCCGCTGGTTAATGTATTGCAACCAACCACTGACCAAGTTTATTTCTTCACTTATTGGAGAGGGTTATAAAAAAGATGCCGATGAACTGAAGAAGCTTCTTGCTTACAAGGATGACCAGAAAGTTCTGGATCAGCTGCTTGAGATCAAAACAAATGCAAAGAAGATCTGCAAGGATTTTGTTCTGGAAAATACTGGTATCGAGATTGATGAAAACAGTGTTTTTGATATCCAGATCAAGAGACTTCATGAGTATAAACGTCAGCAGTTAAATGCTCTTTATATTATTTATAAGTATCTGGAAATCAAAGACGGAAAGAAACCAGAACGACCGATTACTTTCATCTTTGGTGCAAAAGCAGCTCCTGCTTATTACATTGCAAAGGATATCATTCATCTGCTTCTGACTCTGGAAACCCTGATTCAGAATGACCCAGACGTAGCACCTTATATGAAGCTTGTTATGGTGGAAAACTACAATGTAAGTGCTGCTGAAAAACTGATCCCTGCCTGCGATATTTCCGAGCAGATTTCCCTGGCTTCCAAGGAGGCAAGCGGTACTGGAAACATGAAGTTTATGCTGAATGGTGCTATTACTCTTGGTACTATGGACGGAGCAAATGTGGAGATCAGTGATCTGGTTGGCAAGGATAATATTTATATCTTTGGTGAGTCCAGTGATGAAATTATCAAGCATTATGAGAAGATGGATTACAATTCCAGAGCAATTTATGAGGGAGATGCTGATATTAAAAAGTATGTAGATTTTATTGTCAGCGAGCCGATGCTGAAGCTTGGTAAAGAGGAACATCTGAGAAACTTCTATAACGAGCTTTTAAATAAAGACTGGTTTATGACTTTGCTGGATCTCAAAGATTATATTAAAGTTAAAGATCAGGTATTTGCGGATTATGAAGACCGCAACAGCTGGGCAAAGAAAATGCTCGTAAATATCGGAGAAGCCGGATTCTTCTCTTCTGACAGAACCATTGAGCAGTATAATAAAGATATCTGGCATTTAAACTAAAAAAGTCCATCCCGTGGCAGTATATATAGCTGTCGCGGGATTTTTTTATAACAATATTCATATTTTCACTCTGAAGTACTACTTTTTTTCTGTTACTGTCTGCAGAGTCAACAGTCATTTTTTTCCCATTACTGGTCACTCCGTGACCAGTAACTTTTTCCATAAGTTCATACAAAATAAAGCAGCATAAACTTGCAAAATCGATGATTTCCAATTACAATGAATACATCATTCATGAAAGGATTTTACAAAATGACAAAGGAAGAACTCGCTCTTGAAGTGATAGATCGATTAAAGAAAGAATACCCCCTGGCAGATTGCACTCTTGATTACGATGAAGCCTGGAAACTGTTGGTAAGCGTACGGCTGGCAGCACAGTGTACCGATGCCAGAGTCAATGTTGTAGTGCAGGATCTGTATGCCAGATATCCGGATGTAGCCGCACTTGCAACTGCTACTCCTGAGGAAATTGAAGCGATTGTAAAGCCTTGCGGGCTGGGAAAAAGTAAAGCCAGAGACATCAGCGCATGCATGAAAATCCTGCATGAAAAATACCATGACAATGTTCCATGTGACTTTGACGCTCTTCTCGCCCTCCCTGGCGTAGGACGCAAAAGTGCCAATCTGATCATGGGCGATGTATTCGGTAAACCAGCTATTGTCACTGATACACACTGCATTCGTCTCACCAACCGGATTGGCCTTGTGGATGGAATCAAGGATCCTAAGAAAGTTGAAATGGCACTGTGGAAAATCATTCCGCCGGAAGAGGGAAATGACTTCTGTCACCGCCTGGTAAACCACGGACGGGAGGTCTGTACTGCCAGAACCAGACCTTATTGCGACAGATGCTGTCTTGCTGATATCTGCGCAAAAAACGGAGTAGACTAAAGCATGTTTGAAAAGGCTTTCTGCAGGACGTGCAGGTTTTAAAGCTCCCTATAAAAAAGGAAGCATTTTCGCCCCGGATATTCTACGAAAATGCTTCTTTTTATAGTTATTCTCCCATACTTCTTCTAAACACAAACATAAAAATCTTCTCAAATCCCACACTCACTGCAATAATGACAATCGTCCATGCAAACAGGTCTGGTGTCTCCAGATACACCTTGGCTTTGTATAATTTTTCACCGATGGAACCAGCAGGAATGCCGATTACTTCAGCCGCAATCCCCGCTTTCCAACAGAGACCAAGTCCCAGTTTACAGGCGGTAACTGCATATGGCATAACCTGGGAAAGATAGATAAACTGTAATTTTTTTCCCACTCCCGCTCCAAAGGAATCTGCCATCTCCAGAAGCTGTTTGTCCGTCTGCCTGATTCCTTCCAGAATATTTGTATATACCACTGGAAAAACCATGAGAAACGAAATAAAAACGGATAAGTTTCTGGATGGGATCCAGATCAGGCACAAAATGATAAAAGAAGCAACCGGCGTAGCTTTTATCACCATAATCAATGGCTCCATCAGCACTTCCACAGCAAAAAAAGCAGAAGAAAGTGCCGCCAGAACCGTTCCCAGGATCAAAGCCAGAGAAAATCCCAGTATAATCCTTACGAAACTGAATGCCACAGATTTCCAGAAATCTCCCATTACAATCAATTCGGTAAGTCTCTTTATAACAGAAACAGGAGATGCCAGAAGGATCTCCTGTTTCAGATACATACTGGTCAGCTGCCATACCATGATCCATACGGCAGCTGCCACAATTTTATAAAATATCCGATATTTTTTGGCCTTATCAGCGTTTATAATAGAAGTCCTCATCTGGTAACTGACCTCCGATTGTTTCCGGATTCTGCTCATTTAGTGTGTTCAGATAGCCGGAAAGAATGGTCTGCATTTCGTCGCCCTCCATAAATACAATACTGCATTCCGGAATGGCTTTTGCTGCAACTTCTGCCGGAATAATATCATGATTTCCAATGATCTGGGCAGCTGCTTCTGTATCAGAATTTACAAATTCTACAGAGTCCTTATATGCATCCATAAACGCATCAATATCTGCTTCATGCTCTTTCAGATAATCGTTTCTGGCAATTACAACACCTGTTACCAGCCTGCTTTCATCTGTTGCAGAAGACTCCCAAAGCTCATTCAGATCAAGGGCCACACGAAGGTTCTCATTCTTCATAAGTGCAGTGGTTACAAAAGGCTGTGGAAGAAGTCCAACTGCTGTCTGGTCCTCTGCAAGCGCTGCTACAACCTCTGCATGCTCAGACTTGTACTCAATGGTCACATCCTTCTCCGGATCCAGTCCATTAGACTTCAGAACAGAGTTTAACGCATACTCCGGAGTCGCACCTTTACCGCTGGCATAGATCGTTTTTCCCTTTAAATCATCTACAGACTGGATGGAATCACCATTCTCCACCAGGTAAAGAACACCAAGAGTATTTACTGCCAGAACGCTGACGTTTTTATCTGTTTTCTGATATAAAACGGAGGCTAAATTGGATGGAACAGCTGCTACATCTACCTGTCCCTGAACGATCATTGGAACAATTTCATCTGGAGATGCAGCAAGGGAAAACTCATAATTTTCATCGTCCAGAAGCTGTGCCATTCCCATTGCAGTAGGACCCTTCAATGCCCCAATTTTCATTACAGAACTGTCTGAATCCGTCTCATCAGCTGGCTCTTCTGATGCCTCATCTGCCGCTTCCGTTTCTTCATTCTGTTCTTCTGCCAATACAATATTTGCGCTTCCAATACCTCCAGCCATTGTTCCAACACCAAGTGCTGCGGCCATAAACCATGATAATGCTCTTCTCTTCATAGAATGTCCTTTCCGGATCTTTACCTGATCCCATCAGTTCGTAATAGAAAATATACTGCTGCAGCAGTCAGATATTTGTCTCTTGGATTTATAGCCAAACTATATGCGTCATAATCATTATCCAGATCAAAATATGGGATTCAAAAAGGAGAAGTTCAGCTTTATCACAGTCAAAATGACCCGGTTCTACCGATATTATGATTTATACTGCCTGAAGAAAAGGGTCAGACTGTCCAGTGCCTTGGCAAGGACAAGAGCTTCCTTCTCGTCCAGTACATCAAGCACTGCATCTGTCATTTTGCGGTGAAATTCCGCATGGTGATGATATGCCTTTCTCCCTTTCAGGGTGAGATGGATAAATACCACACGACGGTCCTGCTCACTTCGCTCCCTTGTGGCGTATCCCTTTTTTACAAGGCTGTTCATGGAAGTAGTCAGGGAACCTACGGTGATATTCAGTTTGGCCGCAATGTCGGACATTTTGTTCCCGCCAAGGCCTACAGCTTCAATAATATGCATATCATTATTCGTGATATCCTTATATTCTTCCGTAATGATCGCCTGCTCTTCCAGCTCCATAATCTCGTTGAACAGATGTACCAGTACATCATTAATAACTTCCCTGTTCTCCACTCTTTTCTCTCCTATAATGTGACAACATTATTTTCTATAAAACATTCAAGCAAATATTTACGGTAAGTATATCACAATTTGATATGTTTTTCTACAATTTTACAAATTTCGAAAACGCTTATAGCGCTTATTCAGTAATTTTTCCGGTTCAAGCATCTGATAAGTTTCCAGGAATTCTTCTATTCTGTTTTTCAACTCTTCCATGGTATCTGCCATATTTTCTCTGGTAAGAGGCTGATTCTCAGGGATTACCTGCTCAATAATTCCAAGGTCCTTCAAATCTGCGGCTGTCAGCTTCATTACTTCTGCGGCTTCCTTTGCCCGTGTGCTGTCTTTCCACAAAATAGATGCAAAGCCTTCTGGAGAAAGAATTGAATAAATGGAATTCTCCATCATCCAGACCTGATCACCTACTGCAAGAGCAAGAGCCCCACCGCTGCCGCCTTCTCCAATTACAATAGAAAGCACCGGAACTTTAAGGCTAGAAAGCTCATACAGATTTCGGGCAATTGCCTCTCCCTGGCCCCGTTCTTCCGCCTCCAGTCCACAGAATGCCCCAGGTGTGTCCACAAGGCAGATCACTGGTCTGTGGAACTTTTCTGCCTGCTTCATAAGGCGCAGGGATTTTCGGTAACCTTCCGGAGAAACCATGCCAAAATTATGGGCAATATTCTCTTTTGTACCATTTCCTTTTTCCTGGGCAATCACCGTTACAGGCTTTCCTGCAAGGTATGCAATACCGCCAACCAGAGCCGGATCATCGCCAAAAAGTCTGTCTCCATGAAGCTCTGTAAAGTAATCGAACAGCCAGGGAAGATAATCTTTTCCTGTTGGACGTTCTTTGCTTCGTGCAAGAGAAACATGCTCCCAGGCGGATTTTTTTGCTGTGATTTTCGTTGTAAAATCCACATTTGATTTGCTGTTTACAGACATGCCGACAGCTGAATCAGATTTTTTTGCAGAAATATTCTCTGCATTTTCCTGCCCTTCCAGACTTTCCATGCTGTCATTTTTACAATGCATTTTCAAGAGTCTGGCCAGTGTTTCTTTCATGTTCTTTCGTTCTACAATCTGATCAATAAATCCATGTTCCAACAGAAATTCTGAACTCTGAAAGCCTTTAGGAAGCTTCTGCCGGATCGTTTGTTCTATCACTCTAGGACCTGCAAAACCAATCAATGCACCTGGTTCTGCCAGGATAATATCTCCCAACATGGCAAAGCTTGCTGTCACACCACCGGTAGTTGGATTCGTAAGGACACTGATATAAAGAAGCCCGGAATCGCTGTGTCTTTTTAAAGCTGCGGAAGTCTTTGCCATCTGCATCAGGGATACAATTCCTTCCTGCATTCTGGCACCTCCTGAGCAGGCAAAAAGCACTACAGGCAGCCGTTCCTGTGTTGCCCTTTCCACTGCTCTTGCAATTTTTTCTCCCACATTTTCTCCCATACTGGCCATGAGAAAACGGCTGTCACACACTCCAAGCACTACAGATATTCCGCCTATTTTTGCCTTTCCTGTGACAATTGCTTCGTCCAGATTTGTCTTTTCCTGAAGCTTTTTTACCTTCTCTTCGTACCCTTTATAGGACAAAGGATTACTTATTGGCATTACCTTATCCCACTCTTCAAAGGTTCCTTCATCTGCCAGCATTTCGATTCTTCTCCTTGCATGAACACGGAAATAATTACCGCAATGCGGACAGATATAGGCATTCTTTTTCACCTCATCTACAAATACAGCGGCCTTGCAGGCATTACATTTCTTCAGCATACCATCCGGCACTTCTGGTTTCAGTTCTTTATCTGCACCTGCAGCTTTGTTTGCAATTGTACGTTTAAAGGCATATCTAAGCTTCATTTACCTTCACTCCTCCGATCTGATGACTCTCCAGAAAGCCGATATCAAATACCCCTTTCTGATAGTCCGGATCGTTCATAATTTCAAACTGATAGTCTACATTTGTATCAACACCCTGAATGATCATTTCTCCCAGAGCGCTTTTCATTTTTGCAATTGCTTCCTCACGGTTATTGCCGTGTACGATCAACTTTGCAAGCATGGAATCATAATACGGTGGAATCTGATAACCACTGTAAATTCCTGTATCTACCCGGATTCCCTGGCCTCCTGGAAGATGAAGATCTGTGATTGTTCCAGGTGACGGGCGAAAATTTTTCCATGGATTTTCGGCATTAATACGACATTCTATGGCATGTCCCTGAATATGAATATCTTCCTGGGAAAAAGGCAGCTTTTCCCCGGAAGCAATCCTTAACTGCTCCTTTACCAGATCCAGACCGGTAACCCATTCTGTTACAGGATGCTCAACCTGAATACGGGTATTCATTTCCATAAAATAAAATTTTCCTGTCTTTTCAAGGAGAAATTCAATAGTTCCGGCATTTACATAATGTGCTGCTTTCGCCGCTTTTACTGCTGCAATTCCCATCTCTTTCCGCAACTCTTCTGACACTGCCATAGAAGGAGATTCTTCAATCATTTTCTGATGATTTCGCTGAATCGAACAGTCCCTTTCTCCAAGATGTACTACATTTCCATGACTGTCTGCAAGGATCTGAAATTCAATATGTCTGGGATGTTCCACAAAGTGTTCGATATACATGGTTCCATCTCCAAATGCGATCTGAGATTCCTTCTGAGCTGTAAGAAATGCCAGTTCAAAGTCCTCCGGAGAGAAGGCAGTTCTCATACCTTTTCCGCCGCCTCCAAGAGCTGCTTTTATGATAACCGGATAGCCGATCCGATTGGCCTCTCTTGCTCCTGTTTCCACATCCAGAATAGCTTTTGTAGTGCCAGGGATTACGGGAACTCCTGCTGCTTCCATGGTATTTCTGGCAATCTGTTTGTTTCCCAGATTCTGGATTACCTGTGATGGAGGTCCCACAAAAGTGATGCCGCACTGCTCACAAATCTGGGCAAACCTGGCATTTTCAGATAAGAAGCCAAAGCCAGGATGTATTGCATCTGCACCGGATACTATGGCGGCACTGATAATACTTTCCATATTCAGATAACTTTTAACAGAAGGTCCCGGTCCAATACAGATGGCTTCGTCTGCAAGCTGCGTATGCAGGCTTTCTTTGTCTGCCTCAGAATACACTGCAACTGCTTCTATTCCCATTTCCCGACATGCGCGGATGATCCTTACGGCAATTTCTCCGCGATTGGCAATTAATAACTTTCTGATCATAATTTCACCCTTCCGAGTATCATTATATATATCTATCTAACCTACCATAAAAGTAAGTTCCGCTTTCACTACAACCTTTCCATCAACAGTTGCCACAGCCTCTCCAACACCCATAGGCCCTTTCTGTTTCATGACTTTCATTTCCAGTTTTAGCTTATCTCCAGGCTGAACTTTTCCTTTAAACCTGCACTTATCAATACCACCAAAGTAAGCAATCCTGCCTTTGTTTTCCGGCTTGGAAAGAATCGCGACCGCACCTGTCTGTGCCAGTGCCTCCACGATCAGAACACCTGGCATTACCGGCTCCTGGGGAAAATGTCCTTTAAAAAAATCCTCCCGGAATGTGACACATTTATAGCCAACAGCAAATTCTCCCGGCTCATAATCTTCGATGTAGTCAACCAAAAGGAACGGGTGACGATGAGGAAGAATTTCCTCAATTTGTTTTATATTTAAGTGATTCATATCTGCTCCTATTTCATTGAAAAACGAATGTATTTATCCTATTTTTGATAAAATGGTCTGCGTGTCAAAAGGGATTCTGACCTTTTAACATGGATATTATAAAATTTAGCTTCTGTCTATATCAACGGATTACAAATAACGGCTGTCCATACTCTACAGGCTGACCGTTTTCAACCAGAATTTCTGCAACTTCTCCATCAAAATCGCTTTCAATATCGTTCATCAGTTTCATAGCTTCTACAATAGCAAGAATCTGTCCTTTTTTTACTATATCTCCCACTTTTACAAAGGCAGGAGCATCCTCAGATGGAGCTGCATAGAATGTTCCTACCAGAGGAGATTTCACAGTATTTCCTGTTGGTTCTCCGTTGGAAATCACTGTATCTGAAGCCTGTTTTTTCTCACTTGCAGAAAGTTCTTTATCCGCTATTTTTCTATCTGGAGCCTGTTCTGAAATGCTATATTTTTCTCCATATACGAAACCTTTTTCTCCTGTTTCAGCACCAGATAATATGTTATTTTGCATGGTTCCAGGTATGATCACAGGTGCAATTTTATTATTTAAAGTCAGTTTCACTCCATCACTTTCATAGCAGAAAGACTCCAGATGAGAAGCTGATACATGGTCAACCAACTTTAATATCTGTTCAAATTCCATGATTTTTTCTCCTTATTTACAGCAATTTCTGCAGCAATTCATACTTTAAATGTAGCTGTTTAGTACCTTCACAGTCACAGGCTTCGCAAACTGATATTACTCACTTTTACCTGTATTTTTTCATTAAAAGTACTGCGTTATGTCCACCAAATCCAAGAGAATTACTCATAGCATAATTTACTTCCTGCCGTGTTGGTCCGCCGATACAATAATCGAGATCCAACTCTTCTTCTGTCTCCTTTGTACCTACAGTCTGATGAATAAAACCTTCCTCAATGGACTTCACACAGACAACAGCTTCCACACCTCCGGCGGCTCCTAAAAGATGTCCGATCATAGATTTGGTAGAATTGATTTTTACCTTCTTTGCCGCATCTCCAAGTGCTGCTTTAATGGCTCTTGTCTCAAAGAGATCGTTGTGGTGTGTACCGGTTCCGTGCGCATTAATGTAGTCGATTTCTTCTGGCTGTACACCAGCTTCTTTCATGGCATCCGTCATAGCACGTGCCGCTCCGCTGCCGTCTTCAATCGGAGACGTAATGTGGTAGGCATCGGCAGTTGCGCCATATCCCACTACCTCAGCATAGATCTTCGCACCACGTGCTTTTGCATGCTCAAGTTCCTCCAGAACAACAACTCCGGCTCCTTCTCCAATTACGAAACCGCCTCTTTCTTTATCGAATGGAATGGATGCACGATATGGATCCTGACTGGTGCTAAGAGCGGTCAGATTCGTGAATCCAGCCACACCAACCGGGCTGATCGCACCTTCTGTTCCCCCTGCGATCATAACTTCTGCATCACCATACTGGATTGCACGAAATGCATCTCCGATACAATGTGTTCCAGACGCACAGGCAGTCACTACGTTGGTGCATTTTCCCCTTGCACCGAGAGCAATGGATACGTTTCCAGCGGCCATATTGCTGATCATTTTGGGAACAAGAAGAGGGTCAACCTTTGAGGGTCCGCGCTGGATCAGTCTCTGGTCTGCTGCCTCCATTGCCGGAAGGCTTCCAATTCCGGAACCCACGATCACCCCGACGCGGAAAGGATCTTCTTTTTCCATTTCAATTCCTGCATCTGCCATAGCTTCCTTTGATGCAGCCACTGCATACTGGGAAAACAACTCCATTCGTTTGGCAGCTTTAAAATCCATATAATCTTTTGCATTAAAATCTTTTACTTCAGCAGCAAGCTTCACCTTAAAATCTGCAGTATCAAATCTGGTAATTTCTCCGATTCCTATTTTGCCTGTTTTTACACTTTCCCAGAAGGTCTGCACATTATTTCCCACAGGTGTTACTGCTCCAAGTCCAGTCACCACTACACGTCTTTTACTCATAACATTCCTCCGTCTACGCACAAAACCTGCCCTGTAATATATCTGGCTTCCGGTGATGCCAGGAATGCTACTGCCTTGGCTACATCCTCCGGTTCACCATAAGTTCCCATAGGAATATTCTTCAAGGTTTCTTCTTTTACCTTATCAGAAAGTACATCTGTCATGTCCGTTCTGATAAAGCCAGGAGCAACGGCATTTACGGTAATTCCTCTTGATGCAAGTTCCTTTGCTGCAGTCTTTGTGAGACCGATCACACCTGCTTTTGAGGCTGCATAATTAGCCTGTCCGGGGTTTCCGCCGATGCCAACAATGGATGCCATATTTACAATGCGTCCGTTTTTCTGCTTCAACATCTGTCTGGCCACATGACGAATGCAGTTAAAAGTTCCTTTAAGATTTGTATCTATAACCCTGCAGAAATCATCCTCACTCATTGCCATCAGAAGCCCATCTTTTGTAATTCCTGCGTTATTCACCAAGATATCTATCTGTCCATATTTTTTTACTGTTTCTTTAATAAAAGCACCGCAGGCATCAAAGTCAGATACGTTGCACTGACTGGTTTCAGCCGCACCTCCGGCAGCAATAATCTCAGCTTTCACTGCCTCCGCTTTTTCTTTTGAACCATTATAATTTATAACTACAAATGCTCCCTTTGTAGCAAGTTCAAGAGCAATCGCTCTTCCGATCCCACGGGAAGCACCTGTTACAACTGCAATCTTTTTTTCTGCATTCATTCCTTGTTTTACTCCTGTAAAGTCAGGTGAATATCATATTTTTCCAGCACGACAAACACTAACTTTTCCTTTGTTAACCACTTCTGAATTTCTCCGTATCGGCTGCTTCTGATAATACCTGTATTGTTTTAATTAACTGTTTTTGATCTTATTTTCTACTGTGTATAAGATCTGAAATCTGCTCAAGATCTTCCACATTCTGAATATTATAGGTCTTCATTTCCGGCGCTATTTTCTTCATAAAACCAGCCAGAGTCTTTCCAGGGCCAATCTCTACGAAGGTATCCACACCCTCCTGAATCATCTTTTCCACACTCTGCTGCCAGAGAACAGAGGAAGAAATCTGCCTTGCAAGAAGATCTTTTGTCTCTCTGATGTCTGTCACATACTGGGCAGTCACATTGGTCACATAAGGAATCTTCAGACCGGAAAATTCCACTTTTGACAGTTCTTTTTCCAGTTCTTTTCCTGCATTTTGAAGCAAAGAGGAATGAAAAGGGCCACTTACTGCAAGGGAAAGTACACGTCTTGCACCGGCTTCTTTCAGCTTCACAGAAGCTTCTTCTACAGCAGGTTTTGGTCCTGTGATAACAATCTGTCCAGGGCAGTTGTAATTGGCAATTTCAGCCTTTGTTCCTGCAATTGCATTCTGGATCTTATCTGCATCAAGACCTATAACAGCTGCCATAGAGCCTTCTCCTGCCGGCACTGCATGTTCCATAAGGATTCCTCTTTTTCGCACAGTTACTATGGCATCTTTCACACTCATTCCACCTGAAACAGCAATGGCACAGTACTCTCCAAGGCTTAATCCGGCAGTTATATCCGGATGAAGCCCACACTCCTCCACCACTTTTTCCATTGCAAGACAGGTGGTTACCAGTGCTGCCTGCGTATATTCTGTAAGGTTTAATCTGTCATTTTTTTCAAAGCAAAGAGCTTTCATATCCAGAGAAAGCCATTGACTTGCCTGGTCAAAAATCTGTCTGGCAGAAGGATACTTTTCATAAAAATCCTGTCCCATTCCAGCCTTCTGTGCTCCCTGTCCAGGGAAAAGAAATGCGATCTTACTCATAAATTCCAGTTCCTTTCAACAACGCATCCGTCTCTTTTACCAGCTTTCTGATCAGTTCCTGACAGCTCATCTGCTCCTTCACAAGTCCTGCACTCTGACCAGCCATAACGCTTCCCATTTTCACATCTCCGTCTACAACAGCACGGCGCAGGCTGCCAAGCGTCATCTGCTCCAGTTCCTCAAACGGAACTCCTTCTGCCTCTTTTTTCAAGTATTCTTTTGTCATCTGATTGCGGAGAGCACGTACCGGATGACCGGTGGAACGACCAGTTACCTTTGTATCAATGTCCTTTGCTTTCAGTATCATATCTTTGTAATTCTGATGTGCCCAGCACTCTGTGGTTGCCACAAAATGAGTTCCCATCTGAACGGCTTTTGCACCAAGCATGAAGGCTGCTGCAATCCCTCTTCCGTCTGCGATTCCACCAGCTGCAATAACCGGAATGTTCACTGCATCTACGACCTGAGGCACCAGAACCATTGTGGTTGTCTCACCGATATGGCCGCCAGATTCACATCCTTCTGCCACTACAGCATCCGCTCCGCATCGCTCCATTCTCTTTGCGTGAGCCACAGAAGCAATAACCGGAATGATCTTTACTCCTGCTTCTTTCCACATTTTCATGTATTTCTCAGGGTTTCCTGCACCGGTTGTAACCACTGGAACTTTTTCTTCCACAATTACCTGTGCAATCTCATCTGCATATGGACTCATCAGCATAATATTCACACCAAAAGGTTTATCGGTCAGTTTTTTTACCTCCCGTACCTGCTGACGAACCCAGTCTGCAGGAGCGCTTGCGGCTCCAATCAGCCCCAGCCCGCCAGCTGCTGAAACAGCTGCTGCCAGATGATATTCTGCCACCCAGGCCATGCCGCCCTGAATGATCGGGTATTCAATTCCAAGTAATTCTGTAACTTCTGTTTTCATGAAATTCTCCATTCTGTAATTCCGTTATACCATGCCCGCCTATGGCAAATACATGCCGGAATCATCCTTTAAATAACTTATATTTCCTGACATTCCGGCTGATTATTTCTGTATACTGCCAAAGTCTGAATACAAAATTTTCAAATTACTGGCGACTCTGAAGATAGCTTTCCACATCACCGATGGTCTTAATATTCTCAAGATCTTCAGTAGGAATCTCTACCTCAAACTCTTCCTCCAGTGCCATTACCATCTCAAAAAGATCAAGGGAATCTGCTCCGAGATCTTCTTTGAAAGATGTTTCTGCTGTCATTGTACTTACGTCTGCTCCTAATGAATCTGCTGCGATTTCTTTGATTTTTTCTAACATTTTTTTGTTCTCCTTATTTTGTTTTTTAGATTTTCAAATCCATTTTCAACTTTTTATGATTCAAAGCTTTACTTGGTTGCTGTTCACTTTATATGACCCGAGTGTATTTGAAAAAGGCATTCTGCAAAATAGGCGCGCAAATTGCGGAAATGATTTTCAAAGCGCTCTCTAACAACCTGTATTTATCAGCCTGAATTACCTGATTTCCATGACAAAGCAGCCTTTTTTATCTGCTATAGTTTTATTTTTCAAAGCCCTGATACACATTTTTACCACTGAAGCAGGCTGGCTCCATAGGTAAGTCCACCGCCAAATCCTGAAAGGATAATCCAGTCTCCTGAATTTAATCTGCCTTTTTTATTCCACTCATCCAGAAGAAGCGGAATGCTTGCGGAGGATGTATTTCCCAGATTTTCTATATTCATCGGATACTTTTCCAAAGGTTCGTTCATGTGTTTTGACACGGAAGCAACGATTCTTTTATTCGCCTGATGAAGCATGTAAAAGCGGATTTCTTCTTTTGTTTTTCCTGCTTTTTCCAGCACCTCCGTAATCACTTCCGGAACTTTGGAAACTGCAAATTTGAATACTTCTTTTCCATCCATCTGCATGTAAGTTGAAGAGAGATCTGCGTCTTTTTCTATAAATTGCTGCTGATTGCGGCTGACACAGGTAAGGGCTTCGCCTCTGCTTCCAATAGAATGCGCAGCCTGGATATAGACTGCATTTTCTTCCGCTTCCAGCACCACCGCACCGGCACCATCGCCAAACAATACACAGGTACTTCTGTCCTCCCAGTTTGTAAGATGGGAAAGAGTTTCGGAACCGATTACCAATGCCCTGCGATAAATCTGCTGTCCCAGATAGGCCTGGGCTGTATTCAACGCCAACAGAAATCCTGTACATGCACCGTTCAGATCAAAACAAGCTGCGTTCACTGCACCGATCAGTTTCTGCACTTCACAGGCAGCACATGGCATGATTCTTTCAGATGACATGGTAGACACCAGGAGCAAATCAATCTCTTCCGGTCGCATTCTTGCATCTGAAAGAGCTTCCTCAGCCGCACGAGCTGCCATATAAGCAACGGTCTCTCCACCGCTTGCAATATGTCTTTGACCGATTCCGGTTCGCCCACGAATCCACTCATCACTTGTATCCATCATGTGGGACAGTTTGTCATTGTCCCACACCTGAACCGGCCTGTAGGAACCGGTTCCCTTTATTTTTCCAACCATAATACCCTCCGGTATGTTGTGTAGTTTCTTGTTTTTAATTTAAAATAGTTTGATTATCAAAGTATATCATATTTTTGGGCTTTGTCAATAAAAAAATACTGTCAAAACCAAAACTTTTTTTGTTTCGGTTCTGACAGTATTTGGGGATTATTTCTTTACTTTCACTTTACAGGTGATTTTTTTGTTTCCTGACTTCACTGTAATTGTAGCTGTTCCTTTCTTTTTCGCAACTATTTTTCCTTTTGAATTTACTGCTGCTACTTTGGAATTGGAACTTTTATAAGTTACTTTTTGCTGGCTAGTGACTGGTGTGAGAGTAACTTTCAGCTGAAAGCTTTTTCCTTTTCTGGCAAGGATTATATTCCGTTTATTCACGGAAACAGACGTTGTTTTTACAATGCCTTTCTGCACTTTTACCCGGAAAATCCTGCGGCTTCCGTTGGTATAAGTGATGGTTACCGTTGCTTTTCCGGCTTTTTTACCAGTGATTTTGCCCTTCTTATCCACTTTGACAATTTTCTTATTGGTGGTGCGGACTGACTTTATTTTACCACCGGACTTGTAGGTTTGTTTTACCCGTAAGGTAAGTGTGGTGGTAGTTTGCACGGGTGTCGCAGTCGGCACTGGGGTTGCAGTCGGGATTGGAGTGACGCTTACAGTGGGTATCGGTGCTACGCTCGCGGTTGGGGTCGGTTCCGCACTTACGATCGGCGTCGGTTTCACGCTTACGGTCGGAGTCGATTCCGCACTTGCAGTCGGGGTCGGAGCCACACTTACGGTTGACGTCGGTTTCACGCTTACGGTCGGAGTCAGTTCCGCACTTGCAGTCGGAGTCGGTTCTACGCTTACGGTCGGAATCGGTTCTGCACTTACGGTTGGCGTCGGTTTCACGCTTACGGTCGGAGTCGGTTCCGCACTTGCAGTCGGAATCGGTTCTACGCTTACGGTCGGAATCGGTTCTGCACTTACGGTTGGAGTGGGTATCACGCTTACGGTTGGGGTCGGTTCCGCACTTACAGTCGGGGTCGGTTCCGCACTTACAGTCGGGGTCGGTTCCGCACTTACCGCCGCAGTTGGTGTCACTGTAGGCACAACTGTAACTGCGGGCTCATTTTTCCCCTTATTATCTGCATAACTCTCTTCTGCCAGAACCGGCAAAATAAACACAGGACCAGCCGTTTCTGCTGAAGTAGTAGAAAAACTGGTATACTCCACACGCTCCTCACCAATGGTAATATATTGCCCCTTTGTAGCCCTTCCTACCAGCAAATACCGTGAAGATGGCGGGGTTCCCACATCATCCCATGTGGCATCCACCAGATACCAGTTTCCATCATCCATCTGTACATAATTCCACATGTGCGCTCCAGGAGTTCCTGAAGAAGTTCCCCTGGCTGTTCCGCTGACACAGGCACAATTTATTCCCATATAATAGCAGAAAATTTTCATGGATTTCGCATAGCCCTCGCAGACAAATGCAGGATCTGCATCCAGAAACAACGAGGCGGCAGAATGCACCCACAAAGTATTATCGTTCCTGTAAGTAACTCTCTGACAGATATAATCATGAATCCGCTTTATTTTCTGCTCCATATCCATGCCCACAGTCTGCTCATTCAGCTCTGCAACAGCACTCTGAACACCACCCATAAAATCCCCCATTCGAGTATGGGCATTCTCACTGATTTCCCTGTTCGCCGGTTTAAAGGTGAAATTCTTAAAGGTTCCCCTGTATCCGGTAGAAGAGGATCCATCCCGAACACAGCTGACCCGGTATCCATAGTTGCTGCCCCTGAACCAGAATGCCTGTGGATAATCATAGGAAAAAGCATCTGAAGCTGCCTGAATGGCTGTTTTCACATCATTGGTAGCCTGTACATAGCTTTCTCCTTTTCTCTGAAAACTGCCATCCTCAACAACTGCTTCAAATGTAATGGTATCAGGAAATTCAAAAAGAAAATCAACACTGTCCAGATACTGGCTGTAATCCACCACATAATTCTGCACCAGAAGATCATACAAGGCCTTTGCATTTCCATCCAACTGAGCACCATAGCTATCCGTGTAATAGTCCAGAGAAAAAAGGCTGATGCCGCTGTCAACGGAATCTCCTGCAATAGCACCGGAGATGATCTCACCAGATTCTTCTGCCTCAATCCTGTCATTTTCCTCTGTGGAAATTTCAGCCTGAAAGCCATTTAAATCCTCATTCCCCACTTCAGGAGCAGCTGAAAATTCCTCCTCGTTCTCCTCGTCAGCCCATATTTCTTCTACTGCCCCAAAGCCTTCTGCATCCTGCATTTCTGCGGCAACGCACAGGGGCTGAGCAGCCATGACAAATGTTGAAAGTATAACCAGTAAGCGCTTCCGTTTCTTCATTTATCCCTCTCTTTTCTTATAAATCATTGCATATTTATTTCCAATTCGTTATAATATTTTAACATGAAATTTTATTTTTGTGTGAATAGCAGAGCATATTTCACAAATATTTTTTTACACAGGAGATTCTATATATGAATAAAGAAAAGAAAATACCAGGACATATCCTCTCGCTTTTTATCATTCTTCTCTCTATCAGTGGTGTATGTCTTCTTATGTATAAAGCCCAGTTTCGGTTTAACCTTCATCAGCCCATTGAATATGTTATGATGACAACTCACAAGCCCACAGGTACCATAACCTTGACCTCGGATTCCCCCGTTCTTACAGAGACATTTACCTGTACAGTTCCTGAGTTGAAGATGTTTACACTTGAGGGCACTGCAAAAAATAAAAATTCCGATGCCCGCCTTTTCATCACTCTGGCAAATGCAGATTCCGGAGAAATTTATTATCAGGCAGAACACGCACTTTCCGTTTTCCGAGCAACAAAAAAGAAAGAACTGACCTGCGATCTGCCCCAGCCAGTAAGTGCCTCTGAAAATGCACATTTACAATTAAAACTGGAATTAATAAATGGGGACAAAACGGTTCTTTCTTTTACATCAAATGAAAAACAGGCCCTGGTTCAGGAGTTTAACAACGATACAAACAGCCATACAAATATTATTTATTCCTTCACTTACGGCGACAATAATTTCATGCTTTATTTTTATATTGCGCTGTGTGTGATCTTGCTTTTATTTATAATAATGACATTTTATCTGATCATTATCCGCCAGATGACTGTGACGAAATTTTATATTCCTGTTGCTTTATTTCTGGGACTGATTTTCCAATGTCTGGTTACTGTTCACGGAGTTCCGGATGAACCAACGCATTTTGATGCAGCTTACAGCCTTTCTAACAAAATGCTGTTTGTAAAAAATACGGAAACCCCAGGCAATACCATATATAAACGGCGTTGTGATGCTCAGTTAAGCGATATGTTAAGCAATGGACTGGAGACGAACTCCTACTACCAGCTTCTGTTTCACAGCTTTGAGTTTGCTTCGGATACGGATCTGATTGAAATTTCCTATGTAAGCACATCAGGTCTGGTTCCTGCAGTCGTTTATGTTCCGGCTGCAATAGGACTTAGTATTGGACGGCTGCTGCATCTTTCCCCCATGCTTACCTTCCAGCTGGCAAGGATCTGCAGTCTTGTGGTATTTATCCTTCTGGTCTATTTTGCCATTTGCATTGCACCATTTGGAAAAAATCTTCTGGGAGCACTTGGGCTTTTGCCTATCACACTGCAGCAGGCAGCTTCTGCTTCCTATGATTCTGTGATAAACGGGTTCATCTTTTTGTTTACGGCACTGTGTTTTTACCGTTTACATAACCCTAAGCGAAAAAAAAGTTACCTGATCGCTCTTGGATTTCTGGCACTGTTCATTGCAATTGTGAAAGGCGGGGTTTACCTTCCACTTTTGTTATTGCTGCTCATGTGTTTTTCCCATGTGCCCCATCATCACATGCATAAAAAGATGCGCTGGATCGTTCCTTTATGTATCTGCGTGGGAGCTGTCCTTTTAATTGCAGTTACTTTAATTAAATTTATGCCTATGTTTTCTGCAATGTTTGCCACAGATATTTCTGCGGATCCGGAAAATACTATTTATCCGATTTCATATGTATTCCAGCACCCGCTCCAGACCATTTATATTTTATGGAATACGGTCATCCAGTGCAGTGACACCATTCTACGAGGCTTATTAGGTGGAAAATTATCCTGGCTGGATATTAATATCAACTGGTCCCTTTTAATAGTATTCCTGATCATTCTTTTACTGCTTGTAAACGTAAAAGGAGACGCCCCGGTTTTCACCAGGAAAAACCGGACATTTATCGCCTTTAGCTGTCTGGGATCTTTGCTGCTGATCATGTTTTCCATGATGGTCGGTTATACCACAATGGATTGTGATCATATACAGGGCATTCAGGGACGTTATTTTCTTCCTCTTGCTCCAGCGCTGTTTTCCCTGTTCTCTACAGCTATGGTGTCTGTGGATCATAACCGCAGCTGTAAAATATGGGAAACTATGATGGTGATTGAAAGTCTTGTTGTTGTACAGGCTATAACAATGATCATATAACAAAAAGTGGAAGCCTTTTTTGTGCTTCCACTTTTTATTATTTCTCCAGGCAAATCTATCGCCTCTAGAGCGCGTTTGAAAAAGGCTTTCCGCAAAGTGGGGCGTGCAGATTGCGGGAATGATTTTTCAAACAGGCTCTGGCGTTATTACCATATATAAATGTCCGTGCTTCGCACTGCTGTCCAGAAGCTTCATTGTAATTTGTTATACTGCTCCTGTATCCTCTGCAGTTCCATTTCAAAGTCCTGCCGGTTCTTCTGAACCATTGTCTGCAGGACCAGTCCGGAAAACAATGACTGAATTGCTCCCAAAACAGCAAAACCACATACGATCAGAGTAGGAATTTTTCCCACACGTCCGGTTTCAAGGAAGGTTACAAATACCGGGATAAAGAATCCAATTCCAAGGATCAAAAGCACTGCTGCCATCAGTCCGAAGAATGCCATTGGCTTATAATTACGGTATAATTTGGCTATGGTTTTCAGTACCCGGAAGCCATCTGAATATGTATTCAGTTTGGATTCACTGCCTTCGGGACGGTCTCTGTACTCGATCACTTCATTTTCGATATACATGTTCTTATCAACTGCGTGAATGCTCATTTCAGTCTCAATCTCAAACCCCTTGGATAATACAGGGAAGGACTTTACAAACTGGTAGCTGAATGCTCTGTAGCCTGTCATGATGTCGTTTATCTGGGTTTTAAACATAATGTTAATGCATTTACGCACCAGACTGTTTCCAAAATTATGGAATGGCCGCTTGTTCTCTGTAAAATAAGTAGATGACAGACGATCTCCCACTACCATATCAACCTTTTTATTCAATACCTTCTTAACCATTGAGGGGGCAAATTCTGCGGGATAAGTATCATCTCCGTCTGCCATGATATAACACTGTGCATCAATTTCACGAAACATCCTGCGAATAACGTTTCCTTTGCCCTGCTGATATTCGTATCTGACTACAGCACCTGCTCTGCGGGCAATTTCATCTGTATGGTCAGTAGAATTATTATCGTATACATATATTACCGCTTCCGGCAATACTTTCTTGAAATCTGTTACAACCTTTTCTATGGTTTTGCTCTCGTTGTAACAGGGGATTAGTACTGCTATTTTATCCATTTTAAATGCTTTCCTTTCCGGCGATTCTTAAGTAAGTTTTCTTTACGCAAAAAATCCGTCGATTGTCTTGTAGCTTTATTTTACTACATAGACAATCGGCGGGCAAGGGGATTGTTCCCCAAACTATCCGATCAATACTTTTTTCCCCTCAAAAGCAAATCCATAATGGAAAATATTCTCTTTCTGAACTCCCCGGCTTAAAAGCTCACAGTCATAATCTTTTTCGTTTATCTGCTGTAATGCATTTGCTACAGTATCTTCCAATGTCTTTTCTTTACGTGGATTAAATACTTTAAATTCCAGGACAAAGGCATCTTTCGTTTTCTCCAGGGGTTCCAGCATAACATCATATCGGCCAAATCCACTTTCCCGATTAGAGGTAACCCGATACTTTCCTGCAAGTTCAACAATCAGCCCAAGTACAAATCCATGATAAAATCTTTCAGGATTGGTATCATCAGACGGATTTCTGCCAGTATCAAAGGTACTGAAAGTCGCTTCTGCTACACGGTTCATATATTCATTCATATAATCCAGATCTTTTGCCAGAAAAGCTTTCAGAAAATCATTATATGGGACTGTTTCATCAGAAAACCATCCCTCCACCATATCTTCAAAAAGCATTTTGACTTCCTGATTTGTCAGAGCCAATTCATAGCTGTATCTACCACTGGATACATCAAACTCACTCTTTACAACTTTCAAATAACCGCCAGCAAGAAACAGACTCCAGATTGCCCCCTTCTTCCGCTGCAGCTGCTCAAAAATAATTTCCTCGTCAATTTCCGTCTGAAAGCTTTTCCCTGCCAACAGATCTTCCATGACCATTTTTATCTGAGCAGATCCTTCTCTTACCAGTTTTCCCACAAGCTGATTGGAACTGGTATTTGCCCAGTAGGGTCTTAGCTTCTTCTCTTTCAAAAAACATGTGATTGACCATGGATTATAAATATCCTTTTTGTTTCCAAAGGAAAATCCGTCATACCATGTCTGAACTTCGACTTGCCGATCTGACATTCCATACTTTTCCAGGGCGTCAAATACTTCTGTTTCTGTAAACCCAAAGCAATCAGCATATTGCTCCGAAGTAGTAGTTATAACTGTTAAATTGTTTAGATCAGAAAAAATAGACTCTTTACTAACCCGCGTTATTCCTGTCAATAGAGCGCGTTCCAGATAAGGATTGGTCTTAAATGTGGAATTGAATAATCCACGCATAAAACCTGTCAATTCGTCCCAAAATCCATACATGTAAGCTTCCTGCAAGGGCGTATCATACTCGTCAAGAAAAATCAGAACCTTTTTTCCGTAATAACTGTGTAAGCACATAGAAAGTCGCTTCAGTGACATTGCAGCAACCGCATCAGACATCGTTGGCGTAACCAGAAAAAAATAATCTTTTTCTTCCTGACTTAAATGTTCACTTTCCTTTAAAAATCCAAATTCGGCATATAAGTCCTGAATCACCTGACAGATTGCCTCCCGGGCGGAGGCAAACGTCTGCCCTTTTATGTCTGCGAAACTGAAAAAAATCACAGGGTAAGTTCCCTGAATTTCTCTATATTTTTCATGATTCCAGATTGATAAGCCCCGAAACAGGTCGCCTTCTCCTCTGTATTTTTCTGAGAAAAAGCATTCTAGCATATTTAAATTTAAAGATTTTCCGAATCGCCTTGGCCGCGTTATCAACGTAGCAACATCCTGGCTTTCCCACCATTGGCAGATAAAATCTGTTTTGTCAATGTAGAAGCTATTGGCTTCCCGAATGGATGCGAATGCGGTATTGCCGAGGGAAATTGTCTGGTGGGAGGTATTTTTTATTTTCATTTTACTGCTTTGCTGTGCTGATGCTGATAACTGGTTATTTATCTGTTCCGATTTGGAGTTTTCACAAATCTTCATTTAAGCGCCCTCCCAATTCATAATAATATATTTTTAAAGAAATAAAAATACGCCGATTGCTTATGTAGTTACATTGTACTACATGAGGAATCGGCGGGCAAGGGGATTGTCTAGTCTTCTACAAGTTCAAATCTATATCGTTGCTTCACTTCCGGGTACTTATCACGATCCACTTCTGAGGCAAACATTTCTAAAGGCCTAATATACACTTTAAAGTCACCATACAAAGCCTGATACACAACAAACTGTTCTCCTGTTTCAGAATGCTCTGCTATATACAAAACTTTATATTCATTTCCTTTAAAATGCTTATACTTTCTGTTCGTCTCAATTTGTCTCATCGTTATGCTCCTTTTTATTGTCCCAATACTCTTGACTAATATCAAACTACTTTTAGTGGCTGTATTATTTTTCATCCCCTACTTTCTTATCACCAGATATGCTCTGGCAGTGCTTCTGACCACAGGAGAAGATTTAAAAGCAAATTTATATTTCTACCTTTTGCATTCACTATTACTTTCTTCCTCATTCAATTTTTTATATAATGCTAATTCCTGTGCTAACTCCTTAATTCGCACTGACATTTTGGAAATTGCAACAGTGAGTCCAAAAATGATACATAAAGCAAAACAAAATCCCACAAAGAAAAGCATATTAATGGGTTGTGCAATTCCTAATACATCAGCTAACCATATCATTGAATTTGGAAAAATATCCAAAACAAGAATACCAATACCAACCATCAGCCAGGCCAATGCATATTTCAGTTCCAGTTGCCTTTTTCTGATCATATTAACAATAATATATAAAGCAATAATAATGAAAATTGCAATAATAATCTGTGTTCTTATATTAATCATCTTAAATACCTACTTTCTGATTCTCTCTATTATAATTGCCAAAGACACTTTTATCATATAATAAACAGATTTTTTTAATGATATTGATGAAACCCCGCCACTTCGCGCACGCATTACTACAGGTAACTCTTCTACTTTCTCTCCCTGACGTAAAACAGCAACTACACTTTCTGGCTCAGGATAATCTTTGGGATAGTTATCAATAAACATTTTCATTACATTTCTATTCACCATACGCAATCCAGATGTTGGATCTGTAATTTTCTTTCCAGTTAAACATTTAATCAGAATAGTAAAGTACTTTATTCCTATTCTTCTGGTTCCCGATGATTGAAATCCCTCTTTTTGTATAAAACGCGATCCAATTACCATATCAGCATTGTGCTCACGCATGCAATCTGCCATTTTTTTCAAAAAAATCGGATCATGCTGCCCATCGCCATCTACTTGAACAGCTAAATCATATCCATGAGTATATCCGTACTTATATCCAGTTTGCACTGCTCCACCAATTCCTAAATTAATTGGTAAGTTAATTAAATTAAACCCATTTTCTTCACAAATTTTTTTTGTATCATCTTTTGAGCAATCATTGATAACAATATAATCAAAATCACCAGCTTTTTTCTTGATTTCCTCTACAGTTCTCTTAATGCTTTCGCTCTCATTATATGCTGGAATAATTATTAATTTTTTACTGCTTGTTTCCTTTTTCATACGTTTCCATTTCCCTTTGACTATTTTTAAATACAAAGAATTTTCCAAAAATATAATTCGCCAATACAGCAACAAATGCTAAAATAACTTTTGCTATAAGCTTCCCATCAAACATTGCAATTTTAACATTTTTCATCCCTAACAATTCTACAGCTATATAAAGTCCAAATTCCTCTATTATTAAAAAAGTAACTATTCTTCCTGAAAAAAAAGAAAGTAATTCTCTACAAATAACAATGAACTTCCATGAATTGCTTTCAAAAACATATTTTTTATTTGTCACAAAAGCAAACAATGTCGCACATACAAACGCACCCACATTTGCCAAAAGATAAAATTTCTCACCGCAAATTTTCTCAAATATAATAAAACTTCCAAAATTTACAATTGTAGTAAAAACGCCAAAAACAAGATAAAGAATAGTTTCTTTATTTAATATAGTTTTTATAATACCTTTATTCGACATATTTTCTATTCTTTTCTCCATTTCATAAGTAATGAGACATTAAATCTAATAATGCTATTCCATTAAGAGTAATCACCAAAATATAGTAATAAGAACCTTCTTTCAACATTATTCCAACGTAATTATTGCTCTTTTCCTTAGTTTTCAATGAGAATTTTGCCCACATTGCTAGCGTAGCAATAATCGGGGTAAAATACCTTCCTTGTACTCCAATTACAACATCATTTTGATATGGAGTCCATTGAACATATAAGCTTGTTATAACTAGTGCTACTCCTCCCAGAAACGTCAGCAGTAATATTAGAGTATCATATTTATGCAATGTTACCTTAACATCCCGTTCTCCTAACATTTCGTATAAGAATAATACAAAAAAAGAAATCCAGACAATTGGTGATGTAATCACATTTAATGCCCCCAACGCATATCCCATCATTGTAGATATATAAAACTCACTGTTATTCATAATTGTCTTTACTGTAATCTCATAATATGTCCACAAATGTGTGATAACAAATTTAATCTGTGCCGGTACATCCACTCCAGCATGAAATTCCACCAAATAATCTGTTGCCATTGACAACCATACAAAATTTATTAAAATTGCTCCCCCTACAATTGCCCCTTTCACTATCCGACTCTTTTTAGCATTTCCGATTTTCTCAGCTGGAATCATAAATATAAGCAATAATAACACTACATACACAATTTTACACAATGATAAAATAACACCAGCAAGACCAAGAATAATAATCTCTTTACTATCAATATTATTCTTTTTATAGCTCAAGTAAAGCACATAGGACAGCAAAAACAATGAGAGACTGGTTGTAAAGCCGTCAGGAGACATTGATATCATTTCTTGTAAAGTTAATGGAAATACCATTACCAAGAAAATCGTTTTTCGTCCAAACGGGATAAAGTATATTGCCAGTACAAGCAATATCATACTCACCAGAAAGTTTCCCAACCGTCCTCCATAAAATATCCAAAACACCTTATTAGTTATCAAACGAGCTACCTTTATCCCAATGACTTGTGGCAGATACGAAACCGGAGAATACAACGATGCATTGGTAAACTCATATTCCGTTGTATTATCCCAATCCAATTCAGCATTTCTATTAGCATAATTAGATAACTCCACAGGAAAAACATTTCCACCAGCTCCGCTCTCTCCTAAATGCTGTGAAACCATATTTCCGCAAGATATCTCAAAGGCTCTATAAAAATGTGTTTGTTCGTCTGGAATAGACCCAACAGGACTGCTCAGTAAATAAAAGATTCCTAATGAAAAAAGAATTGTAGCCATTATTATAATTTCTTTTACCCCACCGAGAACCATTAGAATAACAGCAACAAATAATATCATAGCACAACTATGTGTAACTCTCCGAAGACCTTTTTCAATATATCCCCACTTGAAGCAAATATGTGGTTCAGCATATTTTTCATTATTTGTAGTCCAGATTGCAATTCCGTTATTTCCTTCATATGTATCTTTTAAAACAATTTGATATTTTTTCTTAGAAGACAGTTCAACTTCTCTATCAAGTTCAAAGTTGTGATATTGATTATCTTTTAACAGAATAGTTTTACAATTCCAGGATTTAATCAACTTACTATTTTCATATAAATCTACCTGTAAGTCTCCAATATTATCTCTTCCATAAGTTCCAAATAGAATAGAAAGTCCCGAAGCACTAATATTTTTTCCTGATATCTCTTGTATTACCGTTTGATTGGATTCTAACAAAACTGCATTATCCATGCTGAATTCTTTTGTGTAATTCCAAAATTTATTTTTTGAATAAATTAAAAAAAATAATCCTATGATTATTGCTACAAATATAAATATTAACTTTTTTTCGTATTTCTTTATAATAAGCTTTTTCACTTCTCCTCCATACCGTTCCTTTTAAACTATGCTAATAGAAAGTAGCCATAACGAACATTTCGCTTTCTGACTACTTTCTATAAATATTACGTCTAATTCCAGTGGCAAGTTAAAGCAGCACCTTTTGTATTTTAATTTATAAAGCTTTCATATATGTCTCTAATTTATTTTTTTCTTCACACTTCATATACCCATAGCATTTTTTCTTAACAAATGGGCTATTTAATAATAACAATGAAGTTGGTTTTTCATATGGTACTGAATAATTCTGTAAATACTGGCAAATATAATAACTTTCCTTAATATATGGCGAATAAGAAAAACCAGCGTCTGCCAATATTTTGGTAAATTGAGATTCGCAATTTCCAATTACATCAATATAATTTTCATATACTGGCATTTCCTCCCAGAATTTCCAGAAAGTATCACTTGTAAGTACCGTTTTATTATATACAGTAAAATAACTCTGCAAATGCTCTGGTATACACCCTTTATGTATGTATGCTCCATCTGGCAAATATGGAAAAATACAATTCCCCCAGAAATCAACGTTTTCCTTTTCCATTTCAGCAAACATTTTTTCTAATGGGAACACCGGCGCTAGACAACTGTTGTTACAAAGAACAAGTTCATCATATTCCGTTATTTTTTCACGTCCAAGTGATAATATTACTTCTTTCCAGGCTCCAAAATCTAACCCTTTATTTTCCCTGCACATACATTGAGTAACATAAGGTTTTACTTTTTCTAGCTCACTATTTTTTAAATCACTATTCGTTATAAATATCAAATCATCTAAGATTTTAGAATATGCACAAATCGAGGTAATATCTTCCTCGGAGATAATATTTTCCCTATCATAATGTACAAAAATTCCAATACGTTTTTTTTCAGATAATTTAATATCCTCCCTGCAATTATTAAAAAGTTTTCGGTAAGTATATCCACCATGCTCAGCAACATAAATCCAGGAACGTTCTATTTGATGCGCTATTGTAGCATTAGTCTGTCCCTGCTCTTCAGGGAAGTCAGATTGTTTCAATCCATGTGTAAATATTGGTAAAACAGCTTCTGTTCGTGCCCAAAACATATTTCCAACAGGGAACACTGGGTCTGCTGGTAATTGTTCCGTTCTGCACTCCAATCGTTCCAAAAGAGCCTTTACTCCTTCCAAATTACCACCCCACTCAGCCTGCAGTTCCAAAACTGGAAAAGTTTCAGGCATAATAACACCTAATTTATCATTATTTTCAAATTCTGCAAATAATGCCTGCATGTATTCTTTAGATCCAAATAAGTGTCGGAATATATACTTTCTCCATTCATTTCCATATTCGCCGGTTTTTGTCTTTTTAGAATGAATATGACAAATATATTTATAATTACCGATTACTGGTGACATCTGCTCAATAAATGGTGCTACATCCCGTCCTCTGTTCTCAAATACATTTACTTGACAATTATTGCATGTACTCTTTAATTTGAAAGCACTCTCAATAATACGCTTTTTTTCCTCATTATCAGTACTTATATAGCAATCATATTTAAAAGGAATATAATTCAGGTTCTCTATTGTTTCATCCAAAGTTTCCAGGTAAAACATATGAACTTGTACCGCGATTGACGAGTTTTCTTCCATTTTTTCCAGTTTAGGAGATTTATCATTAACAAAAGTTATGTCATCTCTAAAAGGTCGATCATACAACGCCTTTGAAACCGTATTAATATTGGCATATCCATATTTTTCATCTGGTTCCAAATAAGTTCCTTCACCCCATTCATTCCAAGCATTTATAAAGATGAATCTTTCTTCGGAATCATAGTTCTTTCTTGCATTATCAACCAGGGCACTCACCCACTTGTATAAGCTTTTTAACGAAAACGCATAATAAGTAAACCACGCATCCTTTCGTCTGGCAGCATTATCCCATGCCAACATGCAGCCATGATGAACCGGAACTGTTGTTTCTGCATTTTCTTCCAGTTTTTGGGTCTGGTAATCAACCAGGCACTGGTAATTGTAAATAAATGCAGATTTACCGTGTAAATCAAGATCCCGAACAGCAATTGACTCTAACCACATGTTATGTGGTGGAAATTCAACTTCCGCATCTATACAATCACTAATATTCAAAATATCTGCAGAATTATTAGCAGTCTGACAAGTCCAAATTAAAATTTCTCCAATTCCAATTTTTTTTGCACACTCTCTCCACTTAGCAAAACTCTTATGGCAATCCGGAATCTGGCCTGGATTATATACGATTACCAGCGGTTTACCATTAATTCTAATATATCTCTTATCAGAAATATATTTTTCCAGATCAATCATAAATCGTTCATCATCTTCGTCACTATAATCCTGTGCAATCAAAATATTCTTATTCTGTCCATCCCATGCTCGTGTCCAGTTCTCATTAGCCCAGCATAAGCAGAAAGGCAAATCAATTTCCGGATGTTCCAGTAACATATCAACAGGTTTTTCCATCAGTCTTTTACCCGAAAACCAATAGTAGTAAAAACAAAAACCATAAATACCATGTTCTTTTGCCAATTCAGCCTGCCGTTTTAATACTGAAATATCTTCCAAATTATAATATCCAATATCTTTATGTGGAACGCGTGGCTGATAATGTCCTTCGAAACGCGCATCACCGTTTTTAACATTGACCCATTCCGTAAACCCTTTTCCCCACCATTCATCATTTTCTGGAAAAGTATGATACTGTGGAAGATAGAATGCTAACATTTTTACATCAGGTGTTCCTTCAAATTTAACATTTTCCTGATATTCGCAATCATATGGTAAATAGCCATCATTGTTATTCGCAGAACGATCTGACAACATTGCACCTGCCTCTTGAGAATGCAACGTTCTGTCAATAAACCTACGACACGCATGAAATACTTCTATTGGACCTTTTTGAAAAAGTATCTTTATGGCTTCTAATGCACACTGCGTAACATAAGTCTTCATCATTAAGCGATACACAACATTTCCAGTTACTCTGATCGGAGCAGTTATTTTCCAACAGAAAGATTTCTTAATTATCTCATTTTCATTTTCCTTCTCATCTAACTTATTTCTTAAATCAAGGATCATACTATTTAAAGCATCGATTTGAACTTGATTTTCAGTTGCTAGTTTTTGATATCGGCTTTCAAATTTACAAGATGCTTCACGTAATTGCACATTTTCAGCTTCTACATGAATCAATTTTTCTTTTAACTTTTGCTTTTCTTCCAACTCTTTCTTAATGTATAAATTTTCTTCTTCTAATTTTTTCATATTTCCCTTAATACCTTGATTTTCTTCTCGCAACTTGTCACATTCTTTCATTAATACTTTTTCATTTTCTTCTCTCTTATTAAGTTCTTCTTTATATGCTAAAACTTCTATCTCTTTTTGATAATTAAGCTTTCCCAAAATATCCTGTATATCTGACAATGTCAATATCTTCCCTTGTAGATGTACATCCATCTGCTCTTTTACATTTGATTCAACTGAAACTATAAAACAAGGGTCTGTACTAACAATCAATTTATAATCCTCAAATATCAAGGAGTTATCAATAATAGGTTCAATATCCATCCCCCCTATTTGAATTCTTAAATCATCGACTTTTATCAATACTGATTCAATAGGATCTATACGTATTTTTTTCACACCAACTGGTATTTCAAGCGAAAAATAGAACAATTTGGAATCGACTTCTTCCTGGTATTTAATATGTACAGTCTCGTCCTCCAGAAATCCATTACCGAAATCATAATAAATGATTGCTTCTGAAAAAGTAGTTGGCAAACTGCCTTCTAACTTACTTAATATATTATAATATTCTTCTAATATATCTGGAATATTATTGTATGTTTTGCCCTTCTCAATTACTTTTTTCATTTTTGTAAAATGAGCATTAATCTTCTCTTTTATGAACAAATCGTATTCAGAAGTCTTATTATAAGCATCATTAAACTTCGCTTCCACATCTGCTATATTTTTTACTTCCCATTCTGAATGTCCTAAGTTCTTTAATAATCCTGTAATTTTTGAATAGTTTGATGTATTAATACATATCGCAAATTTTTCATAAGCATATGATATCACAGCGCCATGCATACTAGTCCCTACATATCCTGCACTACCGGCAAGAATTGCTGCAATTTCAACAGGGGTTAACTTATCTTTTATCAAAATTTGATTAGTATTATCCGCAGAATATATCTTTTTTAAAAACAAAATATCCTTATGAACATATCCAATTGGTAATAGAACAACTTTTAATCCCTTTTCCTCTATATGCTGAACAACGCTCTTTAATTGCTTGATATAATACTCATCATCAATGTTGCAACAATTATGCTGCACAACAATATAATCTTTATCTGACGGAAGTCCGACTTTTTCTCTTAATTGATTTCTGTATATTTCCAAATCACTTTTACTATAAAGATCATTTATCGTAAGCACTGTATCTGGAACTACATTTATCGTTTTTTTCGTACATTGATTCAAATATCGGGCAGAAACGTCATCCCTTACGGAAATATATCCACAACATTCAAGCAGTTTTCCTACAATGCTTCGCATATTTTCAGCAAATTCAAATGGTACGCCAGGAGCATTGAACAAAACCGGGATATCATATTTATTGCCAAGCAGAACTGTTTTCGCCCATAATTCAAAAGATATACTTTTTCTTTCATCATACACTGATGTTGCTTGTACATCAGATCGAATGATATCGCCCCCGCCAATAATCAGTGCCTGATATTCTTTTTCTCTACATTGATTTTCTAAATCATCTATAGAGTAAACATATTTATCTTTTTCAAACGGCTTTGTGCTCCTTCCTCTTGGAGAAAATAAATCAATATCATATTCTGCAAAATTCTTTTCTAATATATTGGCAAATAATAAGTCTCCAAAATTTTCTACATCAAATGTTCCAATTTGAGCAATTTTTGGTTTCATTCTTTTTCCTCTTCTTTTTTAGCAATTATAGCCCATGAATTAAATTTAAAATAAAAATACGGATGAGTTTCAATAAATTTTTTATAACTTCTGTCTATATCTGTAATATCTTCTTTATTATACCATTCATGCATTTTTTTCATTTTAACTGTAAAACCTAAGTCATGCAAAATCTCTTTTGTATCAAATCCCCATTCCGTAACCAGAGAATGATTATTCAAAACAACTTTTTGATCTTTCTCTGTACGTTTTTTAGTCTTCTTCTGTTCAAAGACAGGGACTGTAAGCAATAATGTTCCGCCTGGTTTTAATAATTCATAAACTTTACTTAAAAGTCCCTCAGGATTTTTTACAAATGATAATACCCGCTGCATAATAATTAAATCTATACTTTCCTTTTCAGCAATAGGCAATTCTTCATTATCCAATAATATAACACAATCATGTAATCTATTCTGATTCAAACTTAAAAATCCTGAAAAGCGTTTCAAATATGACGATAATACGTCATTATGCCCACAATACATAATATTCATTTTAGATAATTGCTCTTCTATATCTCCTATAGATTCTGCAAAGGGGAATTCTTCACTCAAATAAAAACGTATTAGATCAGCAGTTCTTAATAATGAACCACATTTTGAACAGTATGCTTCTGTCTTATATGTCATACCAGGCTCGTTTCTAAACTGAGAAAGATTACCACAAATACTGCATTTCTCTTCTGAAATCACCTGTAATTTAGGGCTTGTCGATGAACTGTCTGGACTATTTTGCAAATTACGGTACTCATTACATACTTCAAAAGTCTTACCAACCATAATTTGTTTTCCTTTTTCAATCCACAAAACCCTGTCACACAGATGCTCTATCTGATCGATACTATGCGATACAATAAGAACAGTCGTACCGCCCTCCATCAATTCCTTAATCCTTTGCTCACATTTTTGCTGAAATAAGAAATCACCAACAGCAAGGATTTCATCTGCAATTAAAATATCCGGCTTTACTGCAGTTGCAATCGCAAAAGCGATACGTGCAGTCATACCTGACGAATAATTCTTTAAAGGCATATCAAGAAATTTCCACATTTCAGCAAAATCCACGATACTTTTAAATTTCTCGTCAAGAAATTCCTTACTATATCCTAACAACGCACCGTTTAAATAAATATTTTCTCTTCCTGTTAATTCACCATCAAAGCCAGCTCCTAACTCGATTAAAGGTGCCATCGTACCATGTGTATAAATCTTTCCTTTTGATGGTTCCAAAACACCTGCTATCATTTTTAGAAGTGTAGATTTTCCACTGCCATTCGTACCTACAATTCCAAACACTTCACCTTTTTTTACATTAAATGACACATTATCAACTGCTACAAAATCATCAAAAAATAATTTTCTAGACAAAGCCTTAGTAAGATAATCTCTAAGGCTATCAACTTTTTCTGTTGCCATATTAAAATGCATTGAAACATTCTCTACTGCAATGACATTTTTTAATTCTTCCTTATTTTCCATAATAACCTCAATTTAAATGTACAAAATAAACTTCTTTTGACGTTTAAAGAAATAACTCAATCCAATTCCCAAGAATATTCCACCCAGCAAAATACATACGGACATCTCCTGCAATGTAGGCGCTGTACCATATAACAAAATAGTTCTAAGGACTGTCATATAATGATACAATGGATTAATCAGCATTACTCTTTGTAATAATGGGGACATAGCGTCTACTGAATAAAAAATAGGTGTTGTATACCCTAACAATGTCAAAAAAATACCATATAAATACTGAGTATCTCTCATAAATACTTGCATGGCAGACAAAATAAAACTAATTCCAAGTACAAAACAAAAATAAGCAACTAATAATAATGGTAAATATAATATATTAAGCGTTATTGGGATTCTATAGTATATTATTACAAGCAGTACTGGAATAAATGATAAGACAAAATTAAAAAATGAAAACATGGTTTTGCTTAGTGGAAATATATATTTAGGAATATATATTTTTTTAATCATTTGTCCTGACCCTGTAATAGTTGTTGTGGATATCTGCGTCGCCTCACTGTAGAAATTAAAAATAACTTGACCGAGAATTAAGTATACTGGAAAGTTTGCTATATTGAATCTAAAAATAAATGCAAATACCGCAGACAAAACAATCATTGTCAGCAATGGGTTAAGAATAACCCAAACTATCCCTAAATAACTCCTTCTGTACTTTACTGCAAAATCTCTTCCAATCAATTGTGTCAACAGAAATCGATAATTTTTAAAAATATAAACACACTCATTTAACCCTGTCCTTATACCTTGTTCATCTTTTTTCTTTTGATGCAGGCAAATACAAATAAACAAAGCTTCAAAAGCGCAAAAAACTATTAGGAAATTTCTTGTATAATTCCCATTCCTCGTACTTAATGGCGCAAAATATAATGTTCCATCAACTTGTTTATTATTTACATATAGTTCACAGTCATCCTGCTTTTCTCCCATCCAAAGAGTAGCAACATTACCATCTGTATTATCAAGTTCCTTAACTTCTATTAATAATGTATCATCGCGTGAAACTGATACACTATTTTCAAAATCAATTTGCATATCTTCATTATCTTTTAAATCAGTTACAGGAATCTTTTTTTTATACAGCACATCTCTGGTCTCATTTTGTAATGAAACTTCAATGTTTCCTTCTTTCAAAGTGTTATTGTATGTTGCAAACCTTAATGTCAATCCATCAATAAAATCTGCATGCGTAACAAATTTCTGTATAACAGATGTATCGCTTGCCAAATTGGGGGTAATTTGTGTAGTGTCAGCATTAGAATATTCTTCTGTAAACGATATCATCTTCAAACTTTTCGCACCTATAAAATAATAACAGATTCCAATAAGTATAGAAATCAAAAGACCATATGTTAATATAGCTGTCCAAATATTTTTTTGTTTCATATTAAACCTTTCTCATAAATGATAAACTTTATATTTTAATACTTCTATCCATATTTAATAAATTTTATCATACCATATTCTAAATAACAAGCAGTTAATACTTTCCCAATAAAAAACAAATCCTCAACGCCATCCTTCCACCTACCGACGGTCGCAAAACTTCCTTAAACCATATTCTTCTCCACCATACAGCCAAACCTTTTGACCTCATTGCATATACTTCCAACAGTTTTTTTTCTTCTTCCTTCACCCTAGAACCATATACTTGATAAAAGTGTTCCAACACATAATGTGTCTCACGCATAGAATCCCCAAATATTTCATTCTGAATCCAGTTCTTTATCAAGGAAAGTTTGTTGGCATTATTTGCCGTAACTGCACTATCGTGCCTTCTATAATATGCCGTACATGTTGGATCGTAAATAATTTTCCCAAATGCTGCTGCTACTTTTTGAACCCAGCCGTCATGAGGAAGTCCGGTATGATCAAAGTTTCCCAACGCCAAACGTCTCAAATTTTCGTTTATAAGAATGGTAAAACCGAATGCCGGAGTATAAAAGAGAACATTTTCAAATTTTATGTTTCCAGAATAAACCGGACCTTCTTTTTTTTCACTTAGATCTTCATTACACTGATAAAAATTGGAAAAGTACAAGAGAGGCTGTCCTGAATATGAGTTCGCACTACTATTTTCTCTATGCTCTTTCTCCAAGGCATTTATACCTCGTTCCACCTTTTCCGGAAGCCAGACATCATCCTGATCACAAAAGGCATAATAATCTGCGCCGGAAGCTGACTCCAGCAATTTCCAAAAGCTCATCATGTAGCCCAGGTTTTCATGTTTTTCATTTGGTATCCACTGGGTTCTGGCTGCATGTTCCGGAAATCGAGCCAGATATTGATTTATCTTTTTCACAGTTGAATCCGTGGAACCATCATCTCTTATATATAACTTGAATTCCCTGTATGTTTGGCTAAATATGCTTTCCAACTGCTCACAAATATATTTCTCACCATTATATGTAGATAATAAGATATGTACCATTTTTCACCTATGCTTTCTTCACTAACTGATAATAATAAATTCCAATCAGTTGGGTAAACCATTTTCGAAACCAGGGAAATACTTTCGTTATACCATTCAAAATGTGATAACAAAAAAGTACTTTTTCTTTCCCATAAACCAATGGCATATCTTTCCAAGGTGAATTGTTTTTATATTTCTCATATTCTTTCCTATATGGACTATAATTTCCATGAACCCATGGACGTTCTTCTCCCATAAAATGGATCAATACTGGCTTCTGCCGAATGGCAGTATATTCTGCAGCTGTTTTGCAATAATATTCCGGCTGATAACTTCGGATAAAGTAACGTGGAAAATAGTAGAGCGCCGGATTGTAATTGTACGTGTGTGATAATTTCTGAATTTTCCCCTTGCAACAATGATTCAGAATATCCTGGTCATTATAAAGAAGTTTTCCATTTCGTTCTACAAAATACTGAAGAAACTGTTCTGAAATTCTTTTTTCACGCCAATAGGCCAGATTAATCAGCATCACACCACAGTTAAAATAAGTGTCATCTACACCAAGACCAATTTCTGCTTTTTGTTTCTTCGGCATACAAAGTTCCGGTACTGCTCCAAAGGCTTTATCCTGCAAGTTTATCTTTTCAAGTTCCCAGATATCTCCATTTACAACCACATCACAATCTAAATACAACACTCTTTCCACATTCTTCGGTAAATAAGAATCCAAAAACAGCCTCGCCAACACAATAGGATGAAAACCCGAAGTATTAAATTGAAAATCCATGCGCTTTGCATAATCAGAAACATCTATAAACTGAATAGTTCCATTGCAATCAGCCACCTGATCTGCCAGTTGTTCTTTATGCTCTTCTGTTAAATCCGGTGAACAGATATATAAATTTATTTTTTCTCCTTTTTTCCAGTTCATCACAATGGAATTAACAGAAATTCCAAGCAATGAAACATAGGAGTCAGTTGCTATATATACAATATTCATAGAATTCCTCTTTCAATCGCATATTCCATTTTATTATACCCCAGAATAAGTAATTATAAAAGCCTCATTTACTATAACAGCATGTTTATAACCATGAAAAAAGAGCCTTAGCAGAATCCAGGCCAAGACTCCATATATCATCCCTCAAAACAATTTATTAATATTAAACGTCGGCAACACAACACTATCAGTTTCTGGCTGTGCAGTCAGCAGTGTAACTTCACTCCTAAGATATGGCATCAAAATTGCTACTGCATTCTTCTCAATAAGCGCCTGCACAGTGCTGTCAGAGAGTTCATCTGAATTTTGTATCTCAAAAAAGCCAGTTAGGCTTATTTGCAATTCATACTCATCTTTTTTATCTCCCTCCAAAACCAGCGTAACTTTATATGCACTATTCCTATTTTTTCCGATCTGCACCTGCAGTCTGAATTTCAGTTCATTTTCATTTTTGAAGCCTTTTCTTTCAAATTCAATTTTGTCAAACACCATCTTAGTTAATGTTAATACACTACTATAGTTATCCATTTTTACTCCTTTACGCTGCATTTGGCAAATTGTATTCAGAGTCCTTTTTCAACTCTATGTTTACTGTTTCAAAATCTGTATGACTAAAACAGCCATCAGCTACGGTTTCAAAGTTTCCACTAATACAATAAGTATTGCTGCCTTTTTCTATTTGGGCAACACTATACTGAGGTAGATTGATAAAAGTTTTTGATTGTATTTCCCATGGTGTTTGCACTGTTCTGATAATCTCTCCCGCTATAATCGTTCCACGGTCTGGTGATATTATTAATGAAGCGGACTCACCAACAGATATTGAAGGACTACCAGATAACGACTCTGTTTTATTAACAAGCGGATAGTATTCACTTTGGGAAGCATACTGTATTTTTCCTTCAACATTCGTAAAATACTCTATATCATCATCAAACTCACCTGGTTCTGCCATAATATATGAGTCTTTCTTCGGCAGGTAAACGCTATCTTTTTCCCATTCCTTTGGCTCATATTTGCAATCATATTTTCTGTCCTTGTAATCGATTGAGAATTTCTCAGATGTATACATTGTTATAAGTTCTCGAATTGTAATTTCATCTCGAAGCATTTTAACTATTGCAAGCGGAGTTGTTTTCCCCACCATCCATTTAATGCCCTGTGCATTGTTCTGACAGCATACAGCAATAAAAACATCATTTCTGTCATTCTTGCATGAAAATAAAACAGGATAATAAGATTCAAACAAAATCCTATCTACATACAGCGTACCATATTTTTCAGTTTTTACAAACTTACGCATTTTCCTCATCTCTTTTTCTATTATATTCCAGAAGATACATTTCAAAATCAGGAATCAACTCAAAAGCTTTATAAGGAGTTGCATCTTTATAAAGCCACCAGTCAACGTGTGAATCTCGCTTTTTAATCCGTTCCCTTGTCCGCTGTGCCAGTCCATACACTGGTACAGTAAATCCTATTGCAATCTTAAATGGCACATGCATATCAGAATCCATTGATGCAAATCTTTTAACATCTTTGGGCTTCTCATATGTAGATAAAGAAAACTGTCGTGGATCATCCTCATCAAGCATTGGATCCACTCTAAAACCATTTTGTTCATACGAATTCATAAAAGAATCCTTATCACATTTTCCACTTCTGCAAGCCCTGTATACCAGAATACTTTCCTCTCTGGCTCCAGCTGGTAATTCAAAGCGCTCAAAATAGTCCGGAAATATTTTTTCTATTCTTTCCAAAAGCAATGTATCGTCCATCATTTTCAACCTTTTATTGTTAACTAAACAGCCTTATGTCTATGTTGGTTTTCTCAAATATCATCATATCATATTCAAGTTTCAGACGCTACTACAATGTCTTTGTCTTTCAGAAAATCGTTCGCCTTATTTCGACATTCTTTCACACTTTTCTATCATTTTCCACTCACACCTCATTCGATTCCTCACCATTCTGATAAATTTTCTCAATTCCTTTCGCTACCCATTCTGGCCAGAATTTGCGGAACATGTAAATGTCTTCAGCTCTTCGGCCCTTCTCTTCGATCAGCTCTGAGGTGGTAGAGCCCTGATGAATGCGGTGTTCCATTCCCGGGCGGGCAGTATAAGCGAATTCGCCTTTTCTTCGGGAAATTTCTTCCCATGCCTGCCAGTCAATATTGCTTTTCATGTTATTTTTAAAGGAAAAACTGTCCAGATTTTCTTTTACAAGGGTAACTGCAGGGCAACAGATAGCCGATCCTATAGAGAGAATTCTCCTCCGAACAAAACGGTTTTTCCAAAAGCCAGTCAGTTTCAGAGGAGTCAGAAGCAGACGTTTCACCTTAAGAAGCCGGTTGGTTGTCACTGTTTTTCCATTTCGAAGTTCATTATAGTCTGTAAAAATAATAAGAGGATGGCGACATTTCTTCGCAGCTGCCAGCACATCCTCCGTGTAGTTTACATAATACCTGTCATCCTGATGAGCGAGGGTTACAAGCGGTGTTGTTGCACAGCTGTAGGCAAAATTCCAGTCTCCGGCCAGACCTTTTTCACCATAGTTTATATAAACAGGTATTCCATACTTCTCGCCAATTCCATATATATATGGATTAGGTGTCGAAGTCGCAATCAGAATTCTGGTTCTGACTTTCTGTGCCAGAAGGGACTGTATACATTCTTCCAAATACGGACTCTCACCGTACGCGCATACTGCAAATGTATGAAGATTTATTTTATTACTATTATCAAAATTCTTTAATCCCATATTTTTCATTTTCTCTATAAACTTTTAGATATATTCATTCCAGAACATGTTTGAAAAAGGCTTTCTGCAAAATATCCCCCAAAGTGGGGAGTACAGATTGCTGGAATGATTTTCAAGGAAACCATTAGTCATCTTCCCTCTCCAATACCAATTTCAGCCTCTATCTCCTGCTTTTCTACTTCTTCCCGTTCCAATAGCATCTCTTTCTCATCCACTTTATCAATCTTCTTATTCTCAGCTTTGGAGCGAAGAGCCACTTCTGCGGATAAGACCCCAATTTTATCTTCCAGCTGAGACACGATTATAGATAAAGTAAATATTTTCTCTACCAGCAGGAAAATGATCACCAGAAACACCAGATTACTTGGTGACATAATTCCGAATATACGACACAATTCATAGGAAATTTCCGGAAAGATTGCCAGCAAAAGTAAAATGACTGCAAAAAAGATCCAGAAAATAGCGTCCTCCATTTTGACTTTATTTTTTCGGATTTTTCGAAGAATCCATCCAACAGTCAGAACAGAGGCAATAATAAGTAAACCTTTCAGCGTGTCGCTCATTTTTTGTCTCCTTTCTCTCGTTTACGCACCCATTGAAAAATAAAAATAGAAAAGAACATTTTCATCATATACCAAATGGAATTTTTAAAATCCAGGTAGCTGGTTCCGGCAATTCGCTCGTGCATTTCTACCTGCACTTCTTCAATCTTTACCCCGCAATTCAAAAGGTATGCCAGGGTATCCGGTTCCGGACTGTAATTGATATCGTAGCCAAAGCGTTTGATCATGCGCTTATTAAAAAGGCGCATTCCGGAAGTTACATCTCCAATATATTTCCCGCCTGTGGTTATCATGATGGCGTAGGTAAGCAGCTGGCTTCCAATCATTCTGGAATTAACAGGCTTCCGCTGGGTTTTAAATCTGGACCCGATCACAATGTCACAACCGGTCCGCTCCATCTCCGTAATCATATCCTCTATATACTTTGGATCATGCTGACCATCGCCGTCCAGCTGGAGAACGTAATCATATCCATAATAGTTCGCATAGCGCATACCGCTTTTGATCGCGCCGGAAAGCCCGGTGTTTACAGGAAGATCCATGAAATTATAACCGCGGCGGGCACATATCTTACGGGTATCATCGGTGGAGCCATCATTGATCACCACGTAATCATATTGAGGATAATTCCTTTCCAAATTATCTACTACCTTTTCTATGCATCCAGCTTCATTGTAAGCTGGTATAATGATCAGAATTTTTGATATTGTTTTTATTGAGGCCATGAATTCTCCGTTCTGTGTTTCTCCACAATCTCCACCAGTTCCCGCGCTCTCGCCTCAAAGGAATATTTCTCCTTAATCAGCGGCCACTGCTCGTCGACTTTTGCTTTCACTTCTTCATAGTTGTTCTCAATTTTCTTCACGCACTGGTGGAATTCTTCTTTATTGCTATAGTACAGCACTGCTTCCGGAAAGATTTCCCTGAGCTCATCGCAGCAGTCAGATATTACCGGGAGACCGCAGGCCAGGGCATCGAAAATGCGATTATTCACAAACTGGTAATCCAGCATGTCTTTCCAGTGGTCGTTCAAGGTGACGCGGGCACTTCGGTAAAGGGCGGGAAGCTGGCTGTTTTCGATAAAAACATCCTGTACCATGGTCTTATCTGGCCCCAGCATAGCTTTCCAGCCGGCACCCCAGATTTTCAGCGGAAGCTTATCCTGTGCTGCCCATAATACACATGGGCGGGCCACACCACGGGAATTTCCAATAAATAAATAATCTTTTCCACGGCTGCATTCAGCTGCCTGATCCGGGTAAAAAAGCTCAGTGTCTGTACACTGAAGCAATGGATAAACAGGAACCGTAAGCTTCGCCTGAAGCTCCCTGACATAATGGCGGGAACCTACGCATACAATATCATAGAGCTGGTATTCTTCTTGAGTAACCATCTCCGGGTGGCTGATATTCCACATAATGTAGAGGCATTTGGTGTTCCGACGATCCGGACGGTAAAATTCGCAGCCTCGAAGTACAAGAACCACATCTGCGTTTACTTCACAGTCCCAGTCTTCGTGCAGGTCAATTATAGTGTACATTCCCATTCGATCCAGGTAGCGTTTCAAGGCAACGGCATACGCATAATCGCCCCAACGGATCTTTTTTTCCTCAGGAGCAGGACATTTGATCACCCAGATCTGGCGGTCTTTCGCTTCACGCTTCACCTGTGCAGCCAGTTTTCCCCAGTCGTCCCGGCGATGTAGCTCCTGTGACACATAATCCTTCAGTTCCAGCATGGACTGGCTGTTTTTCTGAAGCTCCAGGAGAATTTTTTCCTGGCGTCTATTCTCTTTTTCCAGTTCACGCAGCTTATTGTCCATATAGGTGCGGCTTACCGGAATAAAGCTTCGTAATTTCTGTTTCAGGGTATTCCAAAAGCTCATATAGAAACTCCTTGTATAATAAGTTGTCAATCGGTAAAAATCTGTTTTTGAGTCTTTGATTTTTATTATAACGAAATATGACAGGAAACGCAACTCCCCACAACAAATCACCAGTAAACAGCAACAGCGCAGCCGCTCTGCGGTTTCCTCCTGTAACAGTAACCCTTCACAATTTTTTCACGTTTTTTTCTACCTTTTATCACTAGGAAAGTAATTTCGAATTTGCTATAATAGTTTCACGACATCAGAGCATGTTTGAAAAAGGCTTTCTGCAAGATGTGCGTCACAATTTGCGGGAGATTTTATCCCCATCTTTATTCAATGAATGCATCAAACTTTTCTGGCATCATAAATCTTAGGAGGATACCGAATTCATGCGAAGAAAAAAGAGCTTACTAATACCAGCTGTGCTGGCTTTTTCCCTTTGCACCGGTGCTGTTGTTCCAGTACTGGCAGAGGAGACCTCACAGACAGCTGATACAGCAGATACGACAAATGCAGATAATAAACAAGAGGCATCAGCGGGCAGCACTGATGGCACTGCACAGGAGACAGCCGATACTTCTGACAGCGTTCAGAATACCACTGAAGCTTCCGCTGATATCAAGGACAGTTCCCAGAGTGCCACAGATACTTCTGATACCCCTTATGAAAAAGGCACCATCACAGACACTGATTTTCAGAGTGAGTGGCTGAATCTGAAATTCACACCGCCGGAAACAGTAGTCATGAATACAGAGGAAGAGCTTCAGTCTGTTATGAAGCAGGGCCAGACTACTCTGGAGGAATCTTCCGGGGTGGAACTTGGAGAGGATGCTTTGTCCGGCACAGTTTATGAAATGATGGCTTCCTCCATCTCCGGTTTTCCTAATGTTTCCTTAGTTGTTGAGGATGCTTCTCTGGAGAATATGACTGTTGACCAGTATTTTCTGGCTGCACAGCAGATGTTGGATGCTACCGGGATGGGCTATACTTATTCAGATGTGACAGATATACAGATTGCCGGGCAGGATTTCCGTGTTATGGAAACAAGTGTGGCAGTCAATGACTATGAAATTCTTCAGAAATATTGTACCCGCAAACAGGGAGGAAAGTTTGTCTCCATTATTTTATCATACACCACAGATACCACAGCAGAAGCAGATGAAATTCTGGCAGCTTTCACTCCATTAAATACAGACACGGAGGCTGCACCTGCAGAATAAACTATGGTCTATACCCCCTTAACCATAAAAGCCATAAAAATTGCATATAAAGCACACGAAGGGCAATACGACCAGAGTGGGGTTCCTTATATTCTTCACCCGGTTCATCTTGCAGAACAAATGACAGATGAAACTACCACCTGCATTGCCCTGCTTCATGACGTTCTGGAAGATACTGCCCTGACTCTTTCTGATCTGGAAGCAGAATTTCCAAGAGAGATCACAGAAGCAGTCCAGCTGCTTACACACGCTCCTTCCGATGATTACCTGGATTATGTGCGCAGACTTTGCGAAAATCCGCTGGCTCGTAAGGTAAAGATTGCGGATCTCGCCCATAATTCAGATGAAACACGGCTTTCTTCCGTCACGCCGGATCCAATACAGCTAAAGCACTGGCGGACGAAGTATGCAGCTGCAAAGGAGATCATACGGGAATACGAGAATATCCCATAAAGTAGAACTCCAGACTATGTAAAAAGGTACTCTGTTATATTGGTATCAACATAATTGATATCAATATAACAGAGTACCTTTATTATATTTTGCAAAAGCAACTGTTAGATTTCTATTATTTCACCCGCAAAATCGACCTCACCAGTTCCAGATGCGGTCTGTCTGCATCCTTCTGGAACACGGCAACATGGTTCAGGTCTGCGCCTCCATCTGTATATGCCGGAAAAAGAAAGCCGCACTCCGGCTCGCCTGGCTCGTATTCATCTGCAAGTGGACAAATTACACAGATCAGATATTCAAAAACAGTTTCTGATTCCCCCAGCCGCTCCTTATCTGCTGCCTTTGCCGGAATATCATATCTGTCGTGGAAAATATAAACTGCATAAGGTCTCCTGCTTTTATAATTCTCCATTACAAGATCATAGAAGCTGTCCATAAGAGCATCGTTTTTCAGCCCACATTCCCGGATTGCCATCAAAAGCTGCCACACGGTTCCTGGCCTTCTGTCTGCATCTGCAAATTCATAACGTTTCAGATTTACATTTGTTGCTGCAAAAGGAACTACCTTGGCAAGCTCAATGTTTTTCTTCTTTTCTGCGGCAGACAGCTTTAAAAAATTCACGTTAAAGCTGCCGTCAAAGTCCCCGTCCTTATCCACATAACATCCCGCAATCCTTGTAAAAGAACTCCGGGCAACATTCATCCTCCTGGTCAGCGCCAGCATATCTTCACGGTCGATTTTGTTGGTCATGGTTTTCTCCTGTGTATACGCAAAATGTTTTTTCTATTTTACCATTCCTATGCGCTATACACAACTGAAAGTAAAAATATCTCCATTTAAAACGCTTTTCTAATCCGCTCCAACGCCTCCGTCAGCGTTACCCTTGGACACGCCACATTAATCCTCTGGAATCCTTCGCCTGCTTTTCCGAAAATCTTTCCACTGTCAAGCCAAAGTCTGGCCTTATTAAGGATCAAATCCTCCAGTTCCTCAACAGTCAGGCCTGTCTCACGGAAGTCCAGCCACACCAGATACGTGCCTTCCAGATCTGTCATCTTCACCCCAGGCAGATATTTTTCCACATACTCTTTTGTGTAATTGATATTCGCCTCCACATAAGCATGCATTGCCTGGTACCACTCTTCCCCCTTGGAATAAGCAGCCTCTGTTGCCACCAGTCCCAGAACCCCAAGCTGGCTGATTCCTGCCGCATCCAGCTGCTTCCGGAATTTTCGGCGAAGCTCCGGATTGGGAATAAAAATATTGGAGATCATCATACTTGCAAGATTGAAAGTTTTACTTGGGGAAGTGCAGGTAATGGAAATATCCTGAAACTCCTTTTTCAGACCGGCAAACACCTGATGCTTTCCCTTAAAAACAAAATCCTGATGGATTTCATCACTGACAACGGTCACGCCATTCTTTACGCAGATATCTCCTAATTTTTCCAATTCTTCTGCGCTCCACACTCTTCCCACCGGATTGTGAGGATTGCACAGGAAAAACAGTTTTACATTTTCCTCCACGATTTTCTTTTCAAAATCCTGAAAATCGATGTGATAGCGGTTGTCTTCTCCCTGATAAAGGTTGCTGCTCACCACTTTTCTGCCATTGTCCTGAATAACTTCTGAAAAAGGATAATAAACGGGAAGCTGGATCAGCACACTGTCTCCCGGCTGCGTGTATGCTTTTACCGCCATCGCCAGGGCAAAAACAACTCCTGGTGTTTTGATCAGCCAGTCCTCCTGTATCTCCCAGTTGTGGTGAAGCTTCATCCAGTTTGCAATGATTTCAAAATAAGGAGTCTGAACCTCACTGTATCCGAAAATTCCCTCTTTTGCACGTGCCACCAGCGCATCTTCAATATAAGAAGAGGTCTCAAAGTCCATGTCTGCAACCCAAAGAGGCAGCACATCTGCCGGTTTTCCCCTTTTTACTGCAAAATCATATTTCAGACATCTGGTATTTTTTCTGTTAATCACTTTATCAAAATCAAGATTTCTTTCCGCCATGTAATTCTTCCTCTGTTTCTGCAAATACTTTTTCAAATTCATCAAGAAGATCCTGTGTATCCTCGATTCCAACAGAGAGGCGAAGGGTTGCCTCTGTAATTCCGTTGCGTTCCCGTATCTCCTTCGGCACATCCGCATGAGTCTGGGTAGTTGGATATGTGATCAACGTCTCCACGCCGCCAAGACTTTCTGCAAACTTGATCATCCGCACTTTTTCCAGGACAGAAAGGGCAAATTCCCTGCTTTCCAGCTGGAACGTAAGCATGGAGCCAAATCCTCTGGCCTGCTTTTTCATAATCTCATATCCCGGGTGATCTGGTAATCCCGGATAGATTACTCTGGTCACTGCGCTCTTTGTTTTCAGCCATTCTGCGATTTTGAAAGCATTTTTCTGTGCCTGCTCCATGCGGATTCCAAGAGTTTTGATACCGCGGAGAATCAGCCAGCTGTCAAAAGGAGCCAGGCCGGAGCCTGTGGTTTTAATAAGAAAACGAAGCTTTTCGCTGATATCCACTCTGTTGGTTACCAGAAATCCTGCCAGGGTATCATTATGTCCGCCCAGGAATTTGGTTCCGCTGTGCACTACAATGTCCGCTCCCAGTTCCAGTGGATTCTGGAAATATGGAGATAAAAATGTATTGTCTACTATGAGAAGGAGATTATGTCTTTTTGCAATTTCCGCAAGTGCCGCAATATCAGTGACATTCATCATGGGGTTGGTTGGAGTTTCAATATAAATTGCTTTTGTGTTTTCATTTACATAACTTTCCACATTTTCTTTCCAACAGTCGATTCTAGAAAAATGGATTCCGTTTTTCAAAGAAACATTGTCAAAAAGCCGGATGCTTCCGCCGTACAGGTCTGCATCTATGATCAGATGGTCTCCTGGTTTAAACAGCTCCATTACCAGAGTGATTGCTGCCATTCCAGTGGAAAAAGCCAGTGCGTCAATTCCGTTTTCCAAGGTTGCTACAATTTTTTCCAGATGCTCTCTGGTTGGGTTCTGCAGTCTGCTGTAATCAAAGCCTGTGCTCTGACCTACTGCCGGATGCTCATATGTTGCTGTCTGATAAATCGGAAAGCTGATAGAGCCATAATTGTTACAACAGCCTTCCTCTTCTTCCAAATGTAAACACTTTGTATTGATTCCTCTTGCCATGATTTTCCTCCAGATTCGTATGATCGCGTTCAGAGAAATGTTTTCTCTCTTTTTTGTCTAAAGATATCATAGCAAGATAAGAGGATTTTGTATAATTCATTTTACCTTGAGTTCGTTATAGAATATTGCTATATCTGATTAGATACGTTAGATTTGGTGTATTGCCAATTTCAGAGCGTGTTTGAAAAAGGCTTTCTGCAAGATGTGCGTCACAATTTGCGGGAATACTTTTTCAAACACGGTCTAAAACACCCTCTGCACCAGCAGCATATACAAAATCGTTCCACCGCTAATACTAAGCAGTGTATTCATTTTCCACTTATGCAAAAATACGATAAACAAAATCGCAATGGCTTCTGGCAGCCCATAAGTTCCGCTTCCGTTCCTTCATAGTTACACGCTTCGCGATGCACAGAAATCATGTTTCCCATGTTTTCGCGCCATACTTCTTGTTTTTTCTGTAAACGAAGTTCACAAAATATCTCCTGGGATGGTATCTGCTGAATAGGAGCAGGCATTAATTACTAGCCAGTTCCCTGATAGCATCTGTCAAGGTAGTGTACTGCTCTTTCACCTGCGCGTAAAGCGCATCACTTCCTGCAGTCTCTCTTCCTCTTAATACTTCCGTAAGCTCTGCACTGACCTTATACAATTCTGTAAATCCAAGGTTCAGGCACACGCCCTTCAGGGTATGGGCTGCACGGAATGCTTTCTCTCCATCCTGTGCGGCAAGACCATCTGTCAGCTCCTAAAAACTCGGATCGTTAAGAAATTTTACTGCAAATCTTTTCACAAGTGCTTCGCTTCCCAGTCTTTTCAGAACTCCATCGTAATCTGAGCCAACTTTCTCATAACATTCTTTTATTGTCATTCCAGCCTCCTTAATTTTCATTCCGGTTCCCTATGTAACTGCTTTCTGCACTTTATTATATTAAATTGAAAGAAATTTGTCCACAGGTTTCTAGAGCGTGTTTGAAAAAGGCTCTGACATTACGCATCAGACCTGGAATAAGCATTCTTCATCTGATTACTCAGCTCATAAAGCACTTTATCCAGTGTGTCAGAAGCCTCTTTTTTCACCATATCCGCAATTTCCTGGTTGGCCTGATGGCGAAGGGACATTCGCTTCGCTGCGTCAGACTCTTTTTCCAAAAGAGCGTCATATTTGCCAATCAGCTGGTGGCCTTTTGACATTACACGCTCCTGATAACGTTCAATATGGAAAATGGAGCTCTTATAAGAAGCATCTGCCATGGCACCAATCATGCGGCTTACCCAGTAGAAACTGTCAGTGGTTACTTCCCTGGTGGTGCTGGAAAAATAGTCCGGAGTGGTATCAATTGTGGCATAAAACGGCACCAGCACATTAAATGCATTGGATGCAAACGCAACCCATTCCAGAATATTGCAGTCCTTTTCCATGCCTGGCCTCATCTGGATCAGAGACAGGAAATCTGTACGGTTCACACCGATAGAACGGAATGCTCCGCGCTGTTCTTTTTCTCCATAGGAAGCATATGGATCATAAGAGGTTCCTTGATAATGGGAGGACAATACATATTTCACATCCTCTACAGTAATCTTTTTTTCCGGAATCATGCACCATGGCAGATCATCAGAATATGGAGTAAATTCTGCATTTACGCCATCCCAGATTTTTGTCTTCGGATTCAGGTTTCTCAGCATATACCATGCACGAGGAGTATTATAAACATGGTCGGAATCGTCATGGCTTCCGAACGCATCTCTTGGACTCAGTACACCATCCATGGAAAGATCCAGGTGATTTTTGCTGATAAATTCTTTCAGGTCAGCAGAACACATGTATTCCAGATCCGCATATTCCTCACATGGGCACCGATATTTTTCCTGATCCCGCAATGCTTTTTCCAAGTCAAATTTATCAATTCCAAGCTGATTTGGCATTACCACATATGCCTCATCCGGAACCTTTCTTGCCATCCAGTGATGGCCGCCGATAGTTTCCAGCCACCAGATTTCATTCTGATCCTGGAAAGCAATTCCATTCATCTCATAGGTTCCGTATTTCTCCAGAATGCTTCCAAGACGGATTACCCCTTCGCGGGCGCTATGGATGTATGGAAGAACAATGGATACAATATCTTCCTCTCCGATTCCACCTGCTGCTTCCTCCTTACCGTCCTTTGCAGGCTGATAGGTTACCAGAGGATCCGCGCCAAGTACCCGGGGATTGGAGGTAATCGTTTCTGTAGCAGTCATTCCCACATTTGCCTCATTTACACCGCTTGCTGCCCAGATTCCTTCGCCGTCTACTGCATTTGGCACAGATGTATAGCCCATTGGATCATCTGGAAGATCAATTTCCACATGAGAAATCACAGATTTATATTTCCGCGGCTGTTCCTCCGGATGAACCACCACGAATTTTTTTGGCATATAATGACCGGAACCGGAATCATCATTTCTTGCGATCATAGTAGAACCATCATAAGATGCTTTTTTTCCAACTAAAATTGTAGTACAACCCATTTAAATTTCCTCCTGAAAATATTTCGTAATCTGCTATGCTCTATGTTAGCACAATCCAACGTTTTATGGAATACAGGATTCCGGAAATCATTTATTTAACGGTTGTATTGCCTGCCATTAAGCTTTATACTTATGTTATTCCCAGAGCAAAATGATACGCGAAAGAATCCGGCCCGTCAGGGCTTTTCTATAACTTAAAGGAGAATTCCTTATGCAGACATCTAAAGATTATTTGCATGTTTTTCTTGATATGGGCGACGCTCTGTTAAACAGCGGCGCAGAAATTTTCCGGGTGGAGGACACCCTGAACCGGATGGGTTATGCCTGTGGTGCTACCCATATGAACGTTTTCGTCATCACGTCCAGCATTGTTATTACTATAGAATTTCCCGGAGATGGCGCACGGACGCAGACACGGCGCATTCATGAATGTGGGGGGAATGATTTCACCAAGCTGGAGCAGCTCAATGACCTGAGCCGCCGTTTCTGCAGTCATCCGGTTTCTGCTGCGGAGCTGCGAAATGAATTTGAGAAGATCAATGCAAACAGGCCTAAGCCTCTTTGGAAACTGCTTGGAAGCGTTCTTGCAGCCAGCAGTTTTGCCCTTTTCTACGGCGGCACTATTCCGGATGCCATTACTGCCGGCGTTTCTGCAATCCTGATATGGAGCCTGCAAAAATATCTAAGACCAGTATGTATGAACGAGGTTACTTTCCAGTTTGCAGCATCTTTTCTCACTGGCTGCGCCATTTGCGGATTTACTTTTCTCTGTCCTTTCCTTCACATGGATAAGATCATGATTGGTGATATTATGCTTCTGATTCCAGGACTTATGTCAACTAATGCAATCCGCGATGTACTCATTGGTGATACCCTTTCGGGTATTATCAGGCTGATCGCCGCGTTACTTCTTGCAGCAGCACTGGCGCTTGGTTTTATGGGCGCAATTATTCTTTTTGGGAGGTTTGGACTTTGATCACAATGACGGTTATACAGCTGATTACCGGAGCTATCGGATCTGTGGCTTTTGGTCTTCTTTTTCACATGAAAACTAAATATCTGCCGCTGGCTGCTGCCGGTGGTTTTCTTAGCTGGCTGGTCTTTCTCTTCGGGAAGAGTCTGTGGGGAAGTGTTTTTCTTCCGGCACTGCTGGCTGGTTTTATTGCAGATGTGTATGCGGAAATCCTGGCAAGAATCTGCAAGGAAACTTCCACTTCTTTTTTCGTTACTTCCGTGATTCCGTTAATTCCCGGAAGTACCCTTTATTACTGCATGAGCAGTATTGTAGAGGGAAATCCCATGCAGGCACTTAAATATGGGAGGGACACCTTTCTCTTCGCATTTGGAATCGCCGCAGGGATGAGTATTGCATGGGCGATCTGTTATTTTCTGAGAAGTGTTAAAGCACGATAGTTTCTTATTCACAGTTTCTGGATTTCCACCTTGCGATTCCGCCAGCCCTTTTTCCAAACCATGAGAAAAACCTGAAAATCCAGGCTGTCTCTGGCTGTTGTAAAGGGCTCTTCTCTTAATATTTCTGCATGGATTCCGTCCCGGGCCAGTTTTTCCTGCATTTTTCCCGCTTTTGACAGCAGACTTTTTAACTGCTGATCAGCCTCATTTCCAAAATTCCGGTCAGGATAAGCTGCCGCTGCGCTTTTTATTTTTCCAGTAAGAAGATCAATCACTGCACTATGCTTATTCTTGTGTAATGCCCTGGCAAAAATCCTGGCGATAAATGTAGCTGGAAATTTCTTATAAACATGCAATAACCGAAGCAGAGAAAAATCCCGGGCTTCTTCTGCTAGCTCTTCCATTACTTGAAATGCTGCTGCAGACGGCTTCCAGGGGTCTTCCTTTGGCACAATATACTGTTTCGGCACTGCCGGATAACAACAATAATTCAACGGTGGAAAGTCCGCCAGCTGCACAAGTGCCCTTTCTTCTTCTGTACAAAACTCTTCTCCCAGATATTCCAGCTTATCTCTTGCAATGGCGATCCGATATTCCAGCTGACGCAGATATTCATATCCAGGCACCCAGAAATGACCGATCTCCCCATAGTTATAAAGATAAACCTCCAGATCCAGCATTCTGAAAAACAGAGTGACTACGTTCTCCCCCTGCCATACTACCAGTATATATTCATCCCCTTCCTGACTTAAGGATGATTTCAGAGGGCCTTCATAATTCTCCAGATAAGAGCCTGTAAGTCTGGCATCCCGGAAAATGAGAAAGCTTTCTACGGCATCATTCATCAAATAAACAAGGCGGATATCACCTGGAATTTTCTCTTTTCCCACTCTGGCAAGGCTGTCTTTTTCGCCCTGTTTTCCCTCATTATTTTCATATGTCTCATAACATTCCCATTCAGCCTGTGCTCCGTTTTCTTTCGGAAACAGCAATTCAAATTGCTCCTGTTCCAAAAGCTCCTCCAGCATTTCAAATGTATCCTGCATCTTGTGATTACCTCAAACTGTTCGATTCCTGTTTCCAATTTCACTTTTTATTATATGGGTATCTGACAGAAATGTCAAAATAACGACAACAGATATATAGCTATAAAATAAATAGCATACAATTTACAGCTTACATTTTTCATATATTTTCTATATACTTTATATTATGGATAAAGAAGCTGTCGTTCCATAATATAAGAACCCGCAGGCAATCAGGAAGCGGTGAAACCGTTCCATAGATTGCCAGAGCATGTTTGAAGAAACTGTTTGAAAAGGGTTTTCTGCAAGATGTGCGTCAGAATTTGCAGAAGATTTTGTTCAAATTGGAAAGCAGCTTAAATGCGTGTAAAATCGCAGGTAAGCCGGTTCGGCACCTGTTAAAAAGATTGGAGAACGAATATGAATCAGATTGATTACGAAAACTTAGGATCCCGAATGAAAGAACTGCGAATCAAAATGAAGCTTACCCAGGCAGAAGTTGCCAAAGCTCTGAATGTAACTCCTGGCTATATCAGCAACGTGGAGAATAACCGTACTGCAATGTCCCTGCGTATCCTTATTTATTATGCAAGACTGCTGAACATCTCCCTGGATTCCCTGATTGGCAGAATTGATTCTGAATACCGTGAAACTGCCCTGGACCGCGAGATTTCCGAGCAGGTACATAAAATGAGTATTCCAGAGAAACAAAAGCTTCTGAAAACCATGAAGGTATGGATGGAAGAAGATTGATTCTGAACGTAAAAGGGGCTGTCTATTTCCCGACAGCCCCTTTTGTAACTTTATGGTGTTTATAGTATTATATCAGATTTTATTCCCCATTTCTGTGATAGTATCACATACTTTTCTTTTTTACCTTGCGGACAAGTTTTCGGACCAGAACTACAATAAGGATAATAATTACAAGGAAGAGCAGGCAGATCAACACGATCATTACTGAGAATCTATTGGGATTTTTTACCAGATCAATAATATTTGTGCTGTCATCTACAACCTTACGGTTATGAGTGGCTGCATAATATTCCGGTACATTGGCAATTCCATCCCCGTCTGTATCTTCAAAGGACTTCATATATCTTGCAATGGCATCCCACGCCTTTAATTCTCTGCCGTCTTCCATGATTGCCTGGTCTTCCAGATTTTCAATGGGATTGCCGTCCTTGTCCTTTGGTTCAAGAGACAGCAGGCCATAGGACATTTTCATCACAGAGCCAAGCATTTGTCCTGTATACAAATCGGTCACAACATGATACAGCTTATCATCCTGGATTTCGATTCTTTCTCCGTCCTCTCTGGTCAGATAACAGTCCGTCACCTTGTTCAGAATCATTCGGTGAGGATTGTATGTAAAATTCAATCCGCTGCAATATAATCTTGCAGTTGTCATAAAATCTGAAACAGAAGCGTCTACTTCTGCTACCAGCTTCAATTCTTTTCCTGTCAGATATGCATTGATAAGAGGATATCCTGCTACACCGTCTTTTCCAATTCCCAGAGAAAACGAATTGTAAACATCTTCTACTGTAATATCACCTTTCGTGTATGTATCACGGACCGTTCCGCTTGGTACAACCGCTACGTCTACCGGATTTCCATCGTAATACTCTGAATTTTCCACAGCATATACGTACGCATCAGACATAATATCGCCAAGATTCAGTTCTTCATGCTTTGTGCCCATCTCTTCCAGACTGTTGAATTCAACATCGTTCTGAGCCAGAACCTCATCCCTGGTGTACCCAAAATCTGCAAGATAATTAGTGTCTACTGTATCCATTAATTTATCAATGCGTTTCTGTGTTTCCTGATCCGGCTTGATCTCATCAGACACAGGAATCAGCTCGTAGGAGGTCATTTCCCAACGTCCGTCCTCCTTCTGTGTCATCGAAAGTGATCCAAGATTTCTTCCATACTCACCGCAGGATACAATATATGTATTCCCATGCTTAATGGCTTCATTCAGCTCTGTATGGGAATGTCCACTGATGATCAGATCCAGATCCGACACCTTTTTTGCAAGAATTTCATCCTCTGACTTGTCCTCGTCCTCCCAGGTTCCTCCATGGGACACACATGCGATCATATCCACATTCTCGTTTTTCTTAATCTCAGTTACCGTCTGCTTTACTGCCTCTACCGGATCTTTAAACAGAAGTTCACATGTAGGCGCACATTCCAGGGCATCTTTTCCAAACACGCCAACCACAGCAATCCTTGTATCGCCCTTCTGAATTACCACATAATCCTTCACACCGTATGCTTCAAATGCTTCTTTGATCTGCTTCTGCCCATCATTTAAGCCATCTTTCTCCATAGCGTCCCAGTCCACATTGCACACTGCGATCTCCGGCACTGTCTCACTGGAATTTATGGCTGCCTTCAGCATATTTGCCAGTCCCTTTGACCGGTAGTCGTATTCATGATTTCCAAAAGTAGTCACATCATACCCCAGATATCCCAGCATTCGAAGCTCCGCTGCCTCCGTATCATATACGGTCTGGATCAATGTACCCATGGAAAAATCTCCGCCATCCAATACCAGGGTATCTGGATTGTCTTTCTTCTTTTCATCTATCAGGGTTTTTATTTTCGCAAAACCGCCAACTTCTTTTTGCTGTCCATCCACAATTGTTGAAAAGCTGTCCAGATGGGAATGTATATCATGGGTAAACAAAACGTCTACCTTTTTCGTCCCGGCTGCTGTCACAGGAATATCCAGTACAAGCAGAAGCAGTATTGCAATTGTTAATACAATTGACAAAATTCGTCTCCGTGTCTTCATAATTTCTCCTTTTTGTTCAAAAAATTTTCTTCTGATTTCTACAGCATTTCTTCTGCCAGCATCTCCTGATATCCGGCTGTCCTGAATTTTCTAATCAGCGCTGCCACGGGCTTTAACCTTTCATCCGTTACCCGTTCCAGTATCTTCAGCCGCTTCGGTGATATAACCTCTTCAGACCTGCACCTTTCATAGTCAGCAGCTTCCATATGCCAGTAATAAAATTCGCCCTTATAATACTGCGAAAGTTTCTGTGCGATCAACACACCTTCCGGATCCAGATCTCCTGCATAATAAACTCGGGTTTCGGATTTTGCAAATAAATCCAATGCTATCAACCCCGCCAGTCTTGGCTGACCGTTCATACACATATAGGCTTTTCCTTTTTGATCTGTTTCTTCTTTTCCACAAAGCATTGCAAAAATCGAAGGATTTTCCACAATATATATTTCGTTTCGGGGACAATGAAGTGACTCCCATTCTGTAAGCACTGCAAGAGGAACCTGTACAATGTGCTGTTCTTCTAAAAAGCCTGCCATACCTTTATGATAAGTTCCATCTTTTTTCACAGCCTGCACCTGATACATCATCGCATAATTGGAAACATCATCCAGCATAATCCCTGCCAGCAGATAACTTTTCTGACGTTTATACGCAGGAAATATTGCAGATGTCTCTACTGTAATTCCTCTTATTTCCAGATCCATCTGTATGATCTGGTATAAAAAATTCCCATCGGCTGTTCCAATATCAAACGCATGTGGATTACCTGTCAGCATAGCTGCAAATACGGCAAGATACATCTTTGTGTTGCGATATGGCAGATTGTTATAGATTTCTGCTCCAAACCGCAGCGTCCTGTCCCATTTGGCCAACTCCTGATTCCCATTGTCTTTCACAATGCTTCGCAACGATTCTAAGGCTGCCTCTGCAGGAGTTTCTTCATAGTCTCTCTGAAAAATCTCCCATATACGCTCTTTCTCCTGTTCCCGCAAGGATTTTTGCTCCTGTCTTCCAAGCAATGGCTCTTCGAAGAAATTCTCTAACAGGCATTCCGGCGTTATCTCTTTATATCTGCTTGTTTCCAGCGCCTGTCTGAATTTTTCTGCTGACACCGTTACACTTTTCTGACTGTGAAAAGATTTTCCGAAAAATCCTTCCAGCTCTTCAATATCTGTTGGTTTCAGATTCTTCAGAATTACTTTCCCACCAAACCTTCCGTAAGAAATATATTTCTCCCGGAAGCCTTTCAGAACCTTCTCCCAGACCGGGCTCAGGCGAAAATAAGCCAGACAGTCTTTCATTTTATTCTCAGATTTATACTCCTGCTGCCTGTCCAAGCTCTATTCCTCTCTGTTCTACTTCTTCCTCGTGTTCTAACAATTCTTTCCTGCAGCCATTCCATAAATAGGGCATAACAGTTACGAATTTCGCATTTCCCGGACGGATTAACTGATAAATTGCCAATGCATCCAACGTATCGCAATCTCCCCACAGAACCTGTGAGTTAATAATAAAATCAAACTGGAATTCTGTCATCAGACGGAACATATCACGAATATTCTTATTATCAACTCCGGCAAATGCCTCGTCCAGAGATATCAATCTCGGTGCATCTTCTCTTCCTCCCTGATACTTGGCCACAACTGCAGAAAACAGCGGTACATACATGGACATTGCTTTTTCCCCGCCACTGAAGGTTCCAAATACACTATTTGTCAGCTCCTTCTGACGTTCCCCGTTTTTCTGGGAAAACAGCTGGAATTCAAACCATTTACGGTAATCCAGCGTATCCTTCATGATCTGATAGAAGGATACCATTCCTGCACTGTCTTTCGCATTTCTTCGTGCCTCTGCCACCTTGGAACGGAAATGGGCAGACAATCTGGCTGCCTCATCTTCACTCATCAGCCGATAATCTTTCTTCAGTAATTCTACCAGTTCTTTCGTATCCAGCTGGTCTTCCTGTTCTGCAGTCTTACTTCGCCATCTAAGGCTAAGCTTTAATCCGCTGGAGGTATTCATACCGTTCATCAGGGAATTCATTTTCTGTACCCATGTATTAGAACTGTTAATCTTTCCACGGATTTTTCTGCTTACCGTATTGGCAAGAATGTCTTCAAACAACTCCCGGTCTCCATCTTTGATCAGATTCTCCAGCTCTGTGATATCTTCTTCAAGATGCAAAAGAAGACTGGCAAATGATATCTTTACACCTTGGTATCTGGCTGAAATATCCAGTCGCTTTGCAGGAAATTCCGTTTGTTCTTCTTCAGTAAACAGCTCATTCTGCATTAAATGATAGTCTGTAAGAAAGCCTCTGTTTTCAAAGTATACTTTATTCAGATCACGGATCACACTGTCTTTGTCCAGCGCTTTTACATCTGATTCCAGATAACTTCTGATATGTGCGGCATCTTCCGGTATCTCTTTTGGTATTTCCACATAATGCAAAGCCTTTTCCATATCATAGCATTCTGAAAAATATTTCGTTTTCTTTTCATATTCTTCAATTTTCTTCCGGGTTTCATCTAAGCGCAGTGTCAGTTGTCCCACTTCGTCTTCTTCATGTGTCTGTCTGCTTACGCATACACGTAATTGCTCCGGATACTCCTGCAGCCAGTTAATACATGCATCCAGCCGTTCTTTAATTTCTTCGTAATCAGTCAGACGCAATTGTTCCTGAATGGAAGCCTGTTCTTCTGTCTTTCTCCTGATTTCTTTTTGAATTTCCTGCAGATCATACCGTATCTGTTCCATATCTGCATCCAGATCTTCCAGATGTTCTTTTCGCTCTCTCAGATACATCAGACTTCTAAGATACATTTCATGTGCAGCAATCAGGCTGATCAAATGCTTTCCATATTCTTCTGCTGCTTTTTTTGCTTCTTTAAATATATCATAAGAACAGGTCAGATATAGTGCTTCTGCAATTTCCAGTGCTTTCTTTTTCTTTTCTTTCAGTATCTCGGCCAGTTCACGGATCTGATATTCCAGTTTATCACTCTCTCGCTTCAGCTGTTCGCACTCTCGTTCCTCGGCTTGCAGCATCCGAAGGGCTTCTCTCATATCTGTGTCTTTCGGAAGATTCTCGTATTCTTTTCTGAGAATAACTTTTCTGTCAGACAGCTTTCTATGCAGTTCCTCCAGCTGCTGTAATGCGGTTTCCAACTCTGTGATTCTCTGTCTGCACTCTTCTATCTTTGCCTGTCTGTGTTTTTCACGGGCCTTTGTTCCAAGGAATCCTGCCTCATATTCTCCTGTTACAGTTCCGGCAAGCACTCCCATTCCGTAGGTTCCATCTTCTGCAACGGTAAACAAGCTCTCACTATCATATGCAATGCTTCCCAGGATTCCGGTGAGACGCTGATTGGAAAATATGTCATTCACTTCTTCATTCAGTTCCAATACATCCAACAGACTTCTGTCTGGCTGCAGATTCTTCTGACTGTTCTTGCAGATAAACAGATAATGATCTTCACATCCTTGTTCTGTTTTCAAAACCTGCTCTTTGTATTGCTCATCTATTACCAGTGCATCCAGAATTCCCATCTTTAATAAAGCTTCTTCCAAACGGTTACAGGCTTCTTCTTCCAGATTATCTCCAAATTCTATAACCTTGTAAAATTCCTGATATGGAATTCCAAGAGCATCCAGTCTCTTGCGGTTACATATGACTGCCTCTGAACGTTCCGGCTGTGGTTCTTTCTGATTCTCCCATTCGGCCAGATCTGCCCTTACTTCTTCCAACTCTTTTTTTGTATTTTGGCTCTCTGTATCATTTACCGAAAGTTCAGATTCGATTTCCCCATTTTTCTTGATCCATACATCTGCAATCCTCTGACGAACCTCGGCAAAATCAGAGGATTCCTTATACGTTTCGGCAAATATACTTAATTCTCTTAATAATTCTTTTTCTAATGCCAGCTCCTGGTTTGCACCGTTCCACTGATACAATGCTTCTTTCCATTCATTCTGTGTCTGCACAAATACAGATTCCAGTTCTGACACTTTTCTCTGAAGAGTATCCAGTTCACGAATCCGTCTTTCTCTTTCTTTTATCAGATCATCCTTCTGTCTTTCCAGACGATCTGTCTCTGCCAGTATCTCTGTTCCCTCATTAATTTTTTCTTTTGTGTTATCAAATTGCTGCTGGTGTAAATTGAATTTGTATGGTTCTTCCGGATGTTTTTCCAGCTCTTCCTTCATAAATGCATGCTCTTCAAAGGCCATGGTATCAGCCTCATCCTGCATCTCTTCTATAAGCTCTTCCAGTTCTTTTTCTTTCTCATATTTCCTGTCTTCTTCTGTTTTAATCTGATTCTGTGCATCCTGATATTGAGTCTGTTTCTGCTCCAGGAATCTCTGCTTTTCTCCCAGGTTTTTCTGTTGTCCGTTTAATTCTGTAATCAGCTCCGCTTCTCTTCGCTTCAATGCTACCGCGTCGCTTTTGTTCAGAGATTCTTTCTCTTTCTCCATGGACTCACGTTTCACATCCAGATTCTGATGTTCTATTTTCAAGTCTTCTATCTTCTGTCTGCATTCACGTAGCTTTTTCTCCTGTTCATTTTGCCGCGTCCTTGCATTTTCCAAATTTAGTCCAGCCTGTTCGCAGCGTTCTGCTTTTTCATATAATAATTTCTGATTATATTTTGAAAATACTGCCTGGATTTTTTCTGCTGCCTGTCTGGCTTCTTTCCTGTTTTTCAGATTCATGGTCATGGTATCCATATTTTCAATGGCTTCCGACATAGGACGCAGGTCATCATCAGACAGGGGCTGAAGGGAATCACTTAAAATATCATTGATTACAGATGGCTTAAAATCCTTGGAAAGCTTCGGTGTACGCAGCTGAATCAAAAGATCTATCATTTCCTTATATTCTTCTGTTGTCTCAAATCCAAAAATCTGGCGGTTCACATATTCCATATAATCAACCTGTCTGTCAATAACGTGGCCGCCATCCCCAATCCTGTTTTCCAGCTCTTTTTTGGAAAGTGTAACCTTTTCTCCTGAATCCTTGTATAAAAAGAAATCCTTACCGATACGTCTTCCATCGGTCAGGCTAAAATACCATTTATCCAGATTCTTTCCTCTTCTTGCGCGGATACCCATTCCGATGGTCAAATATGTGTCACTGTTTTGTCTTTTAAGCTCCAGATACAAATAGCCAGTGCGTTCTTCACGTCCGTCATCTTCTTCCAGAAGATAGCTGCTCATCTTACGATCCCTGGAACCGAAGGGATCCAGTCGTTCCGGACTCATATTTCCATCCAGAAGAAGGGGCACCACACTCTGCATGGTTACTGATTTTCCCGATCCGTTTGAACCTCGAAGGAGCATTCTTCCCTTCACAAATGGGAATTCCTGTTCGTCATAATACCAGAAATTAATCAGCCCGATCTTATTTGCCTGCCATTTGCTATTCATCATTTCTTCCTCCCATATAATCCTCCGGATAACTTCCCTGTATTTTTCCGGTGAGCGGACATATTTTTATCTGATGAGCGAGTTCTTCTTTTCTTATGAACATCCACAACTTCATCTCATCCAACACACTTTTTACAAATTCCCCTTCCGGCATCTCGCGATAATTTTTCGAAAATCCACTTCCATATTCCTGTTTCATTTCTTTTATCATATTTTCAAATTCAATCTGATCTATAAGACAGGTTTCATCCAATCCGGTCTTCCATTGACCCTTCTCAATTTTCTTGCGTATTTCACGAAAACACAAAAGCAAAATATCGGATATGGAATTATTGCCGGGAAATACCGTTCCCATCCTGCAGTCGTCTCCGGATAGCAGATATGCACTTCCTTTATGAATGTGCACATGACAGTCAAATATCTGCTCCAGTTCTTCGCTTAATCTGCGTCCGTAATATTTCAGATATTCAAAATCCTCCGATGAGCCATCCGCTTTGTACATACCAGGTGCAAAAATCAGTCTTTTATAAACCCTGTGTCTTCTTGCAAAGCCTCGGTCTTCATCCACTTCAAACCAGTCACTTTCCTGAAAATCTTCCGGTTTCGTATATTCCATAATGTCTTTTGAAAAGCTCTTCATAAAATACCTGGATGCCCCTGTATTTTCATAAAGCACTTCTCCTCCTTCATCGTCCATGAATGCCTCGTCTTTTCCATCTGTAACTCCAATAAGCCCCTGATCTGCTGCAAATCTCATTACACGAATCAGCTTTCTTCTGTTCGTATACAATGTCCAGTCAGAGATTTCCCCAGGCAGATTTGCTGTAATATATTCCGTCAGCTGTGATATGATAAACTGCTCCTGTGCATCTCTGTCTTCCAGAAACATCAGCAGAATACAGAGATATGCATATTCTTCTTTTGAGGAAAATTTCTGGATCCCCATAAAGCTTTCCGGTATCACCGGAATCTTCTCCATCTTTATCAGAAGTGAATTGTCAATGATCTGGCAGCCCATTTTCTCTGTAGTAAATTTACGCAGTTCTCCAAGGGCATCTCTTAATTTATAATAGGTTTCCTTATCTCTGGATTTTAATACCCATCTTTTATTTAACAGGATCTCCAGTTCCTTCATCACGTTTCCTCCTGAAATACAATTGACAAATCAGGCATAGTAAAATTACCATCCAGACAATGCACAACACAGGTCTCATCTGCCCGGCTTCTGTCTAATATGTATCTTCTTCCATCATCCGTTCTTGCAGAAAAATCCGCAGATTCCATGGCATCCGACAGCCATTTCAAAAGGATCTCTCTGATTCTTGGTTCCAGCACCGGTAATTCTCCAAAATGAATCCTTCCATTTACTTCCAACGCCTGCAATTTTTCCATTTCTTCTCTCTGTTTTTCCAGCATTTTACGTCTTGTTTCCTGCTTTTGCTCTACTGATTCGCGGATCGCACTTCTTCTGGATTTCTCCCTGTATGTACGTATCCTTGGCTTTAAACTGATTTCCATGGGTTGTTCTTCGTATACTCCGATATTCATGCTATCCGTTTCACGTACCAGATCTCCGGCAATATGCTGCGGGCACTCCATGCCAAATACCATTGCAGACATTTTGTGGGCTTCTTCCATATCCTGGCATTTCAAAAATAATTCTGCCACTTTGCGGTATTCTTCTTTTCTGTTAGCACCTAATGCATTCTTTTCACTTAACTGCGCTGCATATCTTGTGATCCTGCGAATAATATCATTTGTTGCATCAAAAAGCTTTCCCGCTTCATTCTCCTGACCTTCCTTTCCTACAAACCAGTCATAGATACTTTGATAACGGCCCTTTACTTTCTGCCAGATCATTTCCTTCGATACTTCCACATCCATTCGCGGTATCGACAATTCATAATCAACTACTTTTTCAAATACCTGATTTTTCATCTCTTCCTTCTGCATGCATAAGCTTTCTTCTATCACACCTACATTTCTCTGTAATCCCTTAATAAAGCTGCGCAGATATTCGATCAACCGGTCTTTAAACACCAGAAACTGTTTCGTATGCATCATTTCTTCTGCCCGCACACTGTTCAGATCTCTGATATAGTCCTGATAATTCTGATTCAGACGTACAAAATCATTATTCAGATCTGTCCACCAGGTATATACTTCATTTTTATCTCTTTCCACCATCTCCGGAAACCGTTCTATACCTCTTCGTATCCGCTCCAATAATGTGGGCTCTAAGGATGCACCTTCAATGAACAGGTTCTCAAGTCTAAGCACCAGACGTTCTATCTCTACACTATATTCTGTCATCTGATAGCGGTACTTTTTGTTCTTAAATTCTTCAATGGATGCCACCTTTTTCGTATCCTGGATCGTATTCAGATTCTTCCATTCTGTCAACATTGTGAGATCCTGCTGACACTGCTCTGGTCTGTAATCTGCAAAAAAAGGATCCTTTATCATTTCTTCGTAAACCTCTTCCTGGTACAGCCAGTATTTCAGTTTCTCGTAATGTTCAAAAAAAATACGCATAATACAGCGATATCTGCTTACATTATCTGCATTTAAATATTTCGCTTCTGTCAGTGGTTTGATTAATTTATCTGATACCTGCATGAGGCCTCTCCTTCTTTTCATACATGGGGTTACTTATATATAATGTCGGGGGCAAAAGTCCCCGACTACCATACCTGCGGATTGTTTCACTGATTACATTGTACCAAGACGTTGTCCAGTCGACCAGTCCTAATCTGTAAAAGCTGCTATTTTTTTGCACGAAAAGAGGCTGCAGGAATTCTATCCTACAGCCAATTTCGCTTTTTTGTTTATTTCACTTTTTTATTCAAACTCGCAAATAAAATCTTGTCACTATACACTTTTGTATAGGAATTATGGTTCTATCTGGTTTTATATGTGTTCCACTGTCCAAAGTTCCCAGACTGTACTGAACGGTGTTATCAATTTGTTATCACATCTCTGTTATCAATCAAAGATTCTCGTGATATCCTGATATCGGTTAACTACACGATAAATCTCTACATATTCGTTACCGACCTTGTAGATAATCACATAATCTTCCCATATCGCATATTTATAATCTGTCCGAAAGCTGA
>ENA-ORUU01000149-ORUU01000149.1-human-gut-metagenome-genome-assembly--contig:-NODE-149-length-72527-cov-13.1884_pt1 | contig 72527 bp, 71 predicted proteins | sample MGYA00242085_ERZ509221 | MGnify/ENA primary metagenome ERZ509221 (study PRJEB26280, sample SAMEA2338809) | human gut metagenome | biome: human gut; feature: human-associated habitat; material: faeces... | reverse complement strand
TTTTCGGATTTGAATCTATGCCCAATTAACAACCGTCAGGGAATTGTAATTGATGATGAAGGTTCAAAGGTTATTTGCAAAGACTAATTTGAAAATTCAAGTTTGTCAATTACAGGTGACATTGAAAGAGACAGCCCATTCAAGGTGCTGGCTCTTTCAAAAATTACATTCTAATAAATTGCACGACAACTTATCAAAAAATAAGCTCACCATCCGGTCTTTACTATCCTATCTTTCTTACTGTCTGTCCGCAAGTTTTATGGTTTTCATCAGTGTATTCTCCAGCACACCTGCCGGACAGTCATCGCTATCCGGCTTAACTTTTTACAGCAATGTATTCAGATCCACCAGGGTTCCGCCCTCGATCTCCACGCACTTATCACTGTTCAACTGCAACCATACACTGCAGGCATTAGGGTTATATACCTTTTCGTAATCCGCAGAGAACTGTAAACGTTTTGCTGCATCCATATAATCAATGATCTCAATATTGGTGGCGTACCAGATGTCGCCTCTGCCGCCCATATATTTGCAGAAGTTCTCGATCACATCCCAGTTGTCATTATTATCGAACTCGTAGCTGTGTCCCCAGACATACATCAGCTTCAGGTACTGGCTTTTCTTGAAATCAGCGAAAAATTCCGCGTACTCCATCAGCTTCGGATCATTATGATGGCAGGTAGCATGCCACTCCAACGGATCCTTTGGCAGTGCAAAATCCGGAACCGTCTCTACCACTCTGGCATAAGCCACACCCAGCTGGCGATACAGCTGTTTGATCTCCTCGCTGTAAGAACCGTTGGGATACGCATGTCCCCTGACGATCTGTCCTGTCCATTTCTCCAGACCTTTCCGATCCTCCAGAAGCTCCTGTGCCACTTCCACTAACGGACATCTCTCGATGGTAGGATGCGTCATGGTATGGGTTGCGATCTCATGTCCCGCATACAGCCCTTCCATTTCTTCAAAAGTCATCCGGGGTCTCTTCCCCACCTGCCCGTAATTCAGATTAAACGTTCCTTTGATACCATATTTATTGAAAATGTCGATCAGGCGTCTGTCCTGTACCTTACCGTCATCGTAACTCATGGTCAATGCTTTGGCTTTTCCGCCGGGAAAACAAGTATATACTTTCATCTTTTCCATCCTTTTCTACTGTAATTTCTGTTGTGGTTTTAAAAATATGATAATTTTCATCCCACATGTTTTCATCATATTACGGCTGGAACAATTTTGCAACTGATAAGAATCCGGCATTAACCCTCTTTATCGTGCAGAACTTTCCATTGCCTTTCTTTCATTCATCCTTTAATATAGTAAAGTATACAACCAATAAACGAATTACAATAAGAAGGGAGCATATTTATGAAAAAATTCAACTCCTTCCGTAATCGCCAGAACGGCTTTGAAGATTTAGGTTCCGGCACCGCGGAAGCAGCAAAAACGAAAAAAAGCTGGTGGAAAGTCCCCGGCATCATTCTTGTGATTCTGGTAATCGCTATTTTTACTTTTAATTCCACTTACCAGATCCGCGAACAGGAGCAGGCGGTTCTGATCACTTTAGGTCAGGCCAAAGCGGTAACGGATCCCGGACTTCATTTTAAGATACCGTTCATCCAGCAGGTTCGCAAAGTAAATACCACCATTCAGGGATTTTCCCTTGGATATGATTTAGATTCCAATTCTTCGGAAACCGATGATTCTCTCATGATCACTTCCGACTATAATTTTGTCAACGTCGATTTCTTCGTAGAGTATCGTTTCAGTGACCCGGTAAAAGCAGTCTATGCTTCCAAAGATCCCGTGCTGATCCTGCGTAACATCAGCCAGAGCTGTATTCGTACCGTGATCGGCAGTTATCCGGTGGACGATGTCCTGACTACCGGAAAAAATGAAATTCAGGCCGCCATCAAAGAAATGATTCTGGAGCGTCTGAGCGAACAGGATATCGGTATCCAACTGGTAAATATCACGATCCAGGATTCCGAGCCGCCTACCTCCGAAGTCATGGAAGCTTTCAAGGCTGTGGAAACCGCCAAGCAGGGGAAAGAAACCGCTCTGAACAATGCCAATAAATACCGCAATGAACAGCTTCCTCTGGCGCAGGCACAGGCCGACGGTATCATCAAAGACGCTGAGGCGCAAAAGACCGAGCGCATCAATGAGGCTACTGCACAGGTTGCGCGTTTTAACGCTATGTACGAGGAATATATCAAGAACCCGACAATAACTAAACAGCGCATGTTCTACGAGGCCATGGAAGAAGTCCTGCCGGATCTCAAAGTAGTCATCGAAAGTCCAAACGGCAATACACAGACCTTCTATCCTTTGGAATCTTTCACAGGTACGACAACCGGTTCTTCCACGGAAAACAGTACCTCTGAAACCGCACAATAATCATTGTCTACAGAAAGGCAGTTTTAATAATATGAAAAAATTAAAAAATATATCTCTGATTCTATTGGTACTGGTGCTGCTGATCATCGGATCCTCCAGCATTGTCGTTACCAACGAAAACGAATACAGTCTGATCCGGCAGTTCGGCAAAGTAGACCATGTAGTGAGTACCGCAGGAGTTACCTTTAAGATTCCTTTTGTACAGAGCGTCGATAAGCTTCCGAAGGAGATCCTGCTCTATGATCTGTCTTCCTCCGATGTCATCACCAGTGACAAAAAGACCATGATCTGCGACAGTTACATTTTATGGCAGATCAACGATCCTCTGAAATTTGCCCAGACCCTGAACTCTTCCATCTCCAACGCGGAGAGCCGTCTGGACACCATCGTATATAACTCTACGAAAAATATCATAAGCAGTACTACTCAGAATGATGTGATCTCCGGTCGTGACGGAGAGCTGGCGGCAGCCATTATGAAAAACATTGGGAACACCACCGAGCAATACGGCATCGAATTGCTCTCCTTCGAAACCAAACAGCTGGATCTGCCCAGCGACAACAAAGCTGCTGTGTACGAACGCATGATCTCCGAACGCGAAAACATCTCCGCGACCTATACCGCAGAGGGAAGCTCCGAGGCACAGAAGATCCGCAATACCACAGATAAGGAAGTCAATGTCCTCCTGTCGGAAGCCAACAAAAATGCAGAAATTCTCATTGCCGAGGGAGAAGCAGAATATATGAAAATCCTGTCTGATGCTTATGCAGATGCATCCAAACAGGACTTCTATTCCTTCGTCAGAAGCCTGGATGCACTGAAGGCTTCCATGACCGGCGATAACAAGACCGTGATCCTGTCTCCGGATTCCCCGATCGCACAGATTTTCTACGGAAGATAACGCAAAAGCCGGTATCTGCAATATCTTGCAGACACCGGCTTTTCTTATGCCAGAATCTCTTCAATCTTATGTCTTTCTTCATTGCTGAAAGCGGTTGCGTGTACAATTCCGATATTATCCAGGATCTGTGAAGGCTTGGAAGCTCCGATCAGAACACTGGTAATATCCCCGTCTTTTAAGATCCAGGACAGTGCCATCTGTGCCAGGGTCTGCCCTCTCTGGGATGCCAGATCGTTCAGTGCACGTACCTTCTTCAATGTCTCTTCCACGATCGCCGCTTCTTTCAGGAATCTGCCGTCGGTACGGACACGGCTGTCCTCCGGAATACCGTGGAGATAACGGTCGGTCAGAAGTCCCTGTGCCAGAGGGCTGAAGGTAATAATACCGATGCCGTGAGCTGCAGCGTAATCTTTCAGACCATCCTTCTCAATATCTCTTACAAACATGGAATATTTTCTCTGGTTGATAATAAACGGTGTGCCCAGTTCCTTGAACAGTTCTGCCGCTGCAATGGTCTGTTCTTTATTGTAATTGGAAATTCCCACATACAATGCCTTACCGGATTTCACAATGCCGTCCAGTGCACGAACGGTCTCCTCCAACGGTGTATTTGGATCCGGTCTGTGATGGTAGAAGATATCCACATAATCCAGTCCCATACGCTTCAGGCTCTGATCCAGGCTGGCCACCAGGTACTTTTTACTGCCCCAGTTGCCGTAAGGTCCGGGCCACATATCATAACCGGCCTTCGTGGAAATCACCAGTTCATCCCGGTACACACCCAGATCCTTTTTCAGGATACGTCCGAAATTTTCTTCTGCAGCACCGTATACCGGTCCATAGTTGTTCGCCAGATCAAAATGTGTGATACCGTGGTCAAAAGCGGTGTGACACATGTCCAACATATTGTCAAAATTCCCATTGGATCCGAAATTGTGCCATAATCCCAGAGATACTGCGGGAAGCAGCAATCCACTGGCACCGCAGCGATTGTATTTCATTTCTTCATATCTTTTCTCATCTGCCTGATACATTTAAATAACCTCCATCTTTTCTGTGTCCTGCAATATTTGTGCCTAAGGCACAAATTTGCGTGTGAAAAATGCATTTTTCACACTAGCCTCCTTGTTTTCTTTTTACCTTTTGTTGTCTTTATTATATTTTTTTACATCTCCCGTTTCTATGCAAATTTTATAGAATAAAGTACAATATCTTACGAATTATCTCTTACGTCCCACGATCTTCAGGCGGCTGAAAAACAGGTAATACACAATAAAAGCGATACTGGTCACCGTCCAGGTCAGTGGATAGCTGAATACAATGGTGAGAATGTCATTTTTCAGAGGTACGGCTGTCAGGATCCATACCACACGCAGCGCGCAGATTCCCAGACAACAGATGATCATGGGAAGCCAGCTGTCGCCGATACCGCGCAGAGTACCGGACAAAATTTCAATGGCAATATAGGTAAAATATGTAGGTACCAAAAAATGCAGAATCTGTTCTCCGATCACTACCACCTGTGCATCCGTGGTAAACAGTTGATAACAGATCGATGCATAATTATAGAGGATCACGGACAACAGTACGGTTGCCCCCGCCGTAATTTCCATACAGGTACGCACTCCCTTGTGTACACGGTCCATTTTCCCCGCACCATAATTCTGTCCCACAAAGGTAGTGATCGATATGCCAAAGGCATTGACGATCATCCAGAACAGGCTGTCGATCTTGCTGTAGGCTGTCCATGCCGCTACCGTATCCGTTCCCAATGCATTCACGCTGGACTGGATCAGAATATTGGACGATGTATACATCACCGACTGCAATCCCGCCGGAAGTCCGATCCGGATGATCCTGTGGAACATTCTTCCATCAAAACGGATCTTTCTCAGTTCCAGACGATGCATATCTTTTGTCCGCATCAGCACCCACAATACCAGCACAGCACTGAGCGCCTGCGACAGGATCGTAGCAAGTGCAGCTCCCGCCACCCCCATATGTAATCCGATGACAAATGCAATATCCAGCACAATATTTGTCAGGCAGCTGGCAATCAAAAAATACAGCGGTCTCTTGGAATCTCCCACAGCCCGCAGGATGCCGGCGCCCATATTGTAGATCAGGTTTCCGATGACTCCCAGGAAATAGATACGAATATAAGTCGTCGACGGTCCCAAAATATCCTCAGGTGTAGACATCGCGCGCAGTGCCCATGGTGCCGCCGTAACACCCACGATCAGCATGCCGACTCCCGCCACCAGACTGAACGCAATGGAGGTATGTACGGCATAGCCTACCATCTCGGCGCGTTTTGCTCCATAATACTGGGAAATAATGACCGTGGCACCGCTGGACAGTCCCACGAAAAATCCCACCAGCAGCTGGATCAGTGTACCGGTGCCGCCACCTACCGCCGACAAAGCTTCTTTTCCGACAAAGCGCCCTACGATCACCGCATCCGCTGCATTATATAATTGTTGAAAAAAGGTCCCGAACAAAATAGGGAAAAAGAACAGGAGCAGCTGCTGCCAGATGACTCCCGTTACGATCTTGTTCTCTTTCCCTATATCATTTTCTGTCTGCTCGTGTGTTATCTCTGTATTTGCTTCCATATTAATATGCCCTTTGAAAATCTATACTTCTACGATGATAGTATCATTTCCACAGAACCTTTTCAAGAGGGCAATCTTATCCACATCCAAGGGCAGGAAAAACCCCGGGTGGTGGAAGCACCCGGGGTCCTTGTCTGCACCCGGATGAGTCGCAGCATCCGGGCACAGCACTCTGTATATACCAAATTGAGGGATTAGATAAAAGCTAAGTTAAGTTACTCCACGTCTTGCAGAGCTGCGAAGTCCTCTTCGCCGGTACGAACCTTTACTACCTTGTCAACGTTGTATACAAAAATCTTGCCATCGCCGATATGGCCGGTGTACAGAGCTTTCTTGGCAGCCTCGATCACAGTTGCTACTGGGATCTTGCTGACTACGACTTCTACCTTCACCTTGGGAAGCAGGGTCGCATCCATTTCCACTCCACGATACATCTCGCCGGCACCCTTCTGTACGCCACAGCCCATGACCTGTGTCATAGTCATACCGGTAACACCCAGATCGTTCAGTGCCTTCTTCAAAACCTCGAACCGGGCAAGCTTTGCAATAACCACTACTTTGTAGATTCCGGTTGCGGGAATTGCTGCCGGAGCTGTCTCTACCTTTACTGCTGCTTCCTTCATGGTTGCGGAAGCTGCGTCATAATCACTTACACCAAGGCTGGTATTTTCATTTACCTCCATGGTCATAGTGTTGGAAATATCCATAATGCTGAAGCCTGCATATGCGGAAGGAAGACCATGCTCGCAGGAATCCAAACCTACAATTTCCTCTTCCTCAGATACGCGTAAGCCAACAGTTGCTTTGATGATCAGGAATGCAATGGTAATGGTTACTGCAGTCCATGCTGCTACACTTACAAAACCTAACAGCTGTAAACCAAGCTGCTTAAATCCGCCGCCATAGAACAGACCTACAATACTGTCGTTACCGGGTGCGGAAGTGGTTGCGAACAAACCGGTTGCGATGGTACCCCAGATACCGTTCAGGCAATGTACTGCAACTGCACCTACGGGATCATCAACATGTAATTTGTAATCCAGAAGCCATACACCAAATACTACCAGAAGTCCTGCTACAGCACCGATTACGATAGCACCGAAGCAGTCGGTCACATCACAGGGAGCGGTAATTGCTACCAAACCTGCCAGAGATGCATTCAGACACATAGATACATCGGGTTTGCCATACTTGATCCAGGTAAAAATCATGCAGACTACGGTTGCAACTGCGGGAGCTACGGTCGTGGTAAGGAATACGGAACCTAACTGCTCTACGGAAGTACAAGCTGCACCATTGAATCCATACCAGCCAAGCCAAAGAATAAATACACCGAGACATCCGATCGGAAGGTTATGTCCGGGGAATGCATTTATTTTTACAATCTTACCACTCTTATCCTTATCGAACTTACCGATACGGGGTCCCAACAGTTTTGCACCGATCAGAGCGGAAATACCACCGACCATGTGGATCGCACAGGATCCTGCGAAATCATGGAAGCCAAGCTGTGCCAGCCAGCCGCCGCCCCAGATCCAGTGAGCTTCGATGGGATAGATCAATGCGGAGATCACACCGGAGTAAATACAATAGGATAAGAACTTGGTTCTCTCTGCCATAGCACCGGATACGATGGTAGCTGTGGTAGCACAGAACACCAGGTTAAATACGAAATTTGAATAATCAAAATTCTCATAGGCGGTAAAGATATCCAGTCCCGGCTTACCGATCAGACCTACTACATCTTCACCAAGTAACAATCCAAAGCCGATCAGAATAAACACTACGGTACCGATACAGAAATCCATCAGATTCTTCATCAGGATATTACCGGCATTCTTAGCTCTGGTAAATCCGGTCTCCACCATTGCGAATCCCGCCTGCATCCAAAACACCAGGGCCGCGCCGATCAGGAACCAGACTGCAAATAATTGACCGTCTACTGCGCTTAAGATTTCTTCTGTCATAACATTTTCCTCCTCACCTTTTGTGAAATATCTTCCACAATACTTCACCTGTGTGCTGCGAGAATCACTCGTTTGATCTTCTCACGTTAAAAAAATATGCGATACCATGGTCTCTCCTTCGAGGCCCCATTGCATCGCATACTTTGGGTATAGCGGCATTGCCGTTTTCCACATACCCTTTCGCTATTTTTGTCCGGCCACGCGCGTTGTGATACTGCCAAACAAAAAGGGCGCTACAGTTTTATTCTGTAGCGCCTTTGCTATGTTGAGAGTATAGCACCGTGGTTTTAGAGTGTCAACCATATTTTTACAATTTGTTTCATTTCTTTTTTCTTTCTGACTTTCTATCATCCACTGTCCGTTTGTCGTACAAAGGATTCTGTACCTTTTGCCTGGATTTTGTCGTTTATCATAATTCCCGTACCAGTCGCTCGTATAATACACCTTCCCACATCATGAGGTTTTCTCTGTGAAACCTCAGTTTTTCCGCCAAATGCAGGGATACGGTATTTTCCGGCATAACTAGCATTTGAACCCTTTCAAAGCCCAGTTCCCTTTTTCCGTATTGTAATAATGCTTCGCACACTTCCGTTGCATAGCCGCAGCCTTGCCAGGGAACTCCGATGACGAAACCGAGTTCCGGATTCTCATAGCCTTCCCTGTTGGAGAAACCGGCTCTGCCGATGACCTGTCCCGTAATTTTATCACAGATTGTCCAGACACCGTAATTATAAAAATAATACATATTTTCTGTATAGTCTTTCAAATAAGCTTCTTCCTGTGCCCGCTGCGGATACAGTCCTTCCGTATACTGCGTCACGGAAGGTTCCGCATATATCTCATAGAGAGCATCCAAGTCCTCTGCCCGGGTCTCCCGCACGAGGCAGCGGTCTGTCGTCAGAATATCCCAGGGAATCCCCATATATCTGCGGTATACCTTCTCCATGTAATCCCAGTCCAGTTCCTCAAGGTTTTCACAGGCATAGCGGACACCGGAAAAGTTCTGATCCCGGTTATGCTCGTGAAGCCATGCCAGTACCGGACAACCCTGCCGGAGCAGTTCCCGTGCACGCTGTCCCTGATCAGTGATCCAGAGCACGCCGTCTCCCTCTGTTTCCGAACTCCGTTCAGGGGTTTCCAAACATATCATATTTTCTGGGATTTTAGGAATTTTCTTCGGATTAACTTTTGTATCTAATATGATCTGCCGCAAAAAATACATCCGCAACAATTCTCCTCTTTACCTTTTTAATGGAATCAACTAAAATATAGATATTATTTTAATCCATTTTTTTAGAAAAAGAAAGGACACTATTATGGCAAAAAATCCTATTGTTACTATTACCATGAAGGATGGCGGCGTGATCAAATGCGAGCTTTATCCTGAAATTGCACCCGAATCCGTTAACAATTTTATCAGTCTGATCAACAAGCATTTCTATGACGGTCTGATCTTCCACCGTGTCATCCGCGGTTTCATGATCCAGGGCGGATGTCCTGACGGCACCGGATGTGGTGGTCCCGGCTACAGCATCAAGGGTGAGTTCGCTGCTAACGGCGTAACTAACGATCTGAAGCACACCGAGGGTGTTCTGTCTATGGCAAGAGCTATGCATCCCGATTCCGCAGGCAGCCAGTTCTTCATCATGCACAAGACCAGTCCTCATCTGGATGGCTCTTATGCCGCTTTCGGTAAGGTGATCGAGGGTATGGATGTGGTAAATAAGATTGCTGAGACCCGCACCGATTACAGCGATCGTCCCCTGGAGGACCAGGTAATGGAAAGTGTTACCGTAGATACCTTCGGTGAGACCTATCCTGAACCCAACAAACTGGACAGATAAACATTTTTATAAATAACATGAACAACTCCCTGTTGTGCGCACGAGTGTTAGTATCCGGCGTACAGTAGGGAGTTGTTCATAGTTTGTTTACAAATCCTTCAAGGAATCTTCAATTCCTCAACATGTTTTGGACATTTCTGTTTCATATACTATAACCATAGAAACAAACAAAACAACCATTTAAGCCCACAACAGTTTCTTGTTTAAAAAACTTTTTCATAATAAATGCCAAGGATCAGAATCCTTGGCATCCTCCCTTTCTAGGGGTAAAATTACAGCTATCGCGGTAGAACACTACGCCGGATAGTTATTTTTTTGCAAAAAAATCTCCCGCATCGCTGCGAGAGATTTTCTTATTTATCTCAGAATTATTCAGCCTTACCAACAGATCCGAACAGTTCCATCTTCTCCTTAACAGTAGCCTTGATAGCTTCTGCACCAGGAGCTAAGAGCTTACGAGGGTCAAAGCCCTTGCCTTCGAGATCCTTACCAGCCTCGATGTACTTACGGGTAGCATCAGCAAATGCCAGCTGGCACTCGGTGTTAACGTTGATCTTGGATACGCCCAGGTCGATTGCTTTCTTGATCTGATCTGCGGGGATACCGGTACCACCGTGCAGAACCAGAGGAAGCTCACCGGTCAGCTCCTGTACAGCTGCCAGAGTTTCGAAGCTTAAGCCCTTCCAGTTAGCGGGGTATTTACCGTGGATGTTACCGATACCTGCTGCCAGGAAATCAACTCCCAGATCAGCGATAGACTTACACTCCTTAGGATCAGCGCACTCGCCCATACCGATAACGCCGTCTTCCTCACCACCGATGGAACCAACTTCTGCCTCGATGGAAAGTCCCTTGCTGTGAGCAGCCTTAACCAGCTCAGTGGTCTTCTCTACGTTCTCAGCGATAGGATAATGAGAACCATCAAACATGATGGAAGAGAAGCCTGCTTCAATACACTTATAGCAGCCTTCGAAAGAGCCATGGTCCAGATGCAGAGCAACGGGAACATCAATGTCCAGATCCTTTAACAGTCCGTTTACCATACCAACGACTACATCATAACCGCCCATATATTTGCCGGCGCCTTCGGATACACCCAGGATAACAGGGGAACGAAGTTCCTTAGCGGTGAGCAGGATGGACTTTGTCCACTCCAGATTGTTGATGTTGAACTGACCTACTGCATAGTGGCCTGCTTTTGCTTTTTTGAGCATTTCTGTTGCGGATACTAACATTTTAATACCTCCATTTTATATACTCATTCTTGTTAGGATATACGAAATGTAATCCATTCCTAAATGCACACAGGAAACACATTTCGAATAATCACTTTGTGACTACCCAAACTATAACACAACTCTAACAAAAAGGGAACAACTTATTGTTAAATTTTTACCAAATTTTATGATTTATTCTATTCCACACGAATATCCATGCCCTTACAGATATTCTCGATCACTACTTTCGTATGGGTTCCGCCGTATTCTCCGTCCAACGTCCAGGGCAGTGGATCTGTGGAAGTGATCTCCAGCTTCGACGTCCGGAAACAGTACATGGCATCAGTATCAATGTCACGGTTCAAAAGCGAAACCATAATATTGTTCAGCTCCATGGGATTCTTCGGGCGCTTGATCAGTGTCACTTCAAATACACCGTCATCCAGCTTGACATTTTTGCCGGTGATCCTTTTAAATCCGCCTACCGACACAGAGTTGGTGATCATTCCAAAGATAAAATCATCTACGATCGTCGTATCATCATAAGTAACGCGCATGGGATAAGAGCGGATTGCCGGAAGACGTTTCATGCCTTCCAGCAGATACGCCATATGACCCAGAACATTTTTCATGTCCTGCCCCGTCTCATAGGAGACATCCGTGAAAAGGCCGAATGCTGCAATATATACAAATATATCCTGATTAAAGGATCCCACATCACAGGCAAAATCATTCCCCTTTACAATCGTTTCCGCGGCATGCACCATATTTTTCGGCAATCCCAGACTGCCTCCGAAATCATTGGTACTTCCTGCCGGGATATATCCAATAGGTGTCCGGAAGCCACTACGGATCATACCCGTGACTACTTCGTCCAAAGTACCGTCTCCACCGCTGCAGACAACAATATCATAATCCTTGCTCCGATCCCTGGTCTTCTCCATGGCATCTTCACTTTTTTGCGTGGGATAAACGGTAATCTCATAATCACCCTTGGTAAACACATCCAGAATATCCGCAAGCTTGTTGCGGATCTGTGCCTTTCCGGCTTTCGGATTATAGATAAATAACATCTTCTTCATAAATACTATCCTCAAAATATGCAAAACGGGACTAACAGAATTCTCTATCAGCCCCGCTCCTCGTCATACTATGTTTTTAAGCAACCCGACCGCTTAAAAACTTCTCAATATTGTCCACAGCGGTCTGCTCATCTGCACCCTCTGCAGCTACTGTAAGCTCTTCGCCTGCGCAAAGTCCCAGGCTCATCATGCCCATAATGCTCTTGGCATTGATCCGCTTATCATCTACTTCAATGTAAATGTTGCTTTCGTACTTGCTGGCTTCCTGTACTAACAGTGCCACCGGTCTTGCGTCCAGACCATCTTCCAGTCTGACCTTAATGCTCCTTTTTGTCATAATTTTCCTCCTCTTTTACGTCCTGATTCTATCTGCTAACTCGCTGAGCTTACGTAACCTGTGGTTTACACCGGATTTTCCTACCGGGGGATCCAGATATTCCCCCAGCTCCTTCAGTGGAGCATCCGGATTCTCCAGTCTGACTTCTGCCATCTGACGCAATGTCTCCGGCAGATTCTCCAGTCCGTAGTGGTCCCGGATATATTCAATATCCTCTATCTGTCTGGTCGCCGCATTTACCGTTTTGGTAATGTTGGCGGTCTCACAGTTCACTCTTCGATTTACGGAATTGCGCATTTCCTTTACAATTCTCATATTCTCCAGCTTCATTAAGGCAACAGGTGCCTCACATACATTCAGAAGGTCCACAATGCCGGATCCTTCCTTCAGATAGACAACGTAATACTTCTTCCGAAGCACGATCTTGGCTTCTATATCAAATCCCTGTATCACACTCTGTAGTTGTCTCGCTTTATCCTCATCGGTGCATACAAATTCCAGGTGATAACTCTTCTGCGGGTCGCTCATAGAACCAATGCAGAGAAAAGCTCCTCTTAAAAATGCTCTTTGACAGCAGGAATTTTTAATCAGCAGGGGACTCACAGGTTCCGACAGATCACCGATCTTGTCGATCACACTCCGCATCTGTTCCTCGCTGATTTTAACATCAGTATCTATATTATATGTTTTTTTCAATAATGTAAAGCCTTTTCTGACGACTGCCTCATTTTCCGTCTGGAAACCGATCATAAAATCGCCCTCTGCAGAACGTCCATATTGACCGCTAAAATGCATGATCGCAGCCAGCTCTGCAATCTGGCAATGCCTTGCCGGGCTGATTCTCTTCGCCAGTTCTTCCTTTACCTCACTCGAAAATGACATGTCAGATTCCTTCTCTGGGTACATCACGGTGATACAGTTTGATACCGTAATGACCTTCTGCCTTCAAACGTTCATATAACTTGTTTGCCAGAGTAACACTCCGATGTTTGCCTCCGGTACATCCGATGGCGATCACCAGCCGATATTTTCCCTCTTTGATATAATTCGGGATCAGGAATTGAATCATATCGGTCAGCTTGTCCAGGAAAATTCCGGTCTCAGGAAAACTCATTACATAGTCCTGTACTCCCTTATCATTGCCGGTCTGCGGCTTCAATTCTTCTATATAATAAGGGTTGGGCAAAAATCTCACATCAAATACCAGATCAGCGTCCGCAGGAATTCCGTGCTTGAATCCGAAGGACATGACTGTTACCATGAGACTGTTGTACTCTTCATTCTGTACGAAAATTCGATCCAGCTCCTCTTTCAGTTCTCTTACCAGAAGATTCGAAGTATCTATTACATAATCGGAATTTTTGCGGATCGTCTCCAGAATCTTACGTTCTTTGTGAATGCCGTCCTCTACTCTGCCATCCGCAGCAAGAGGATGTACACGTCTGGTTTCCTTATACCGTTTTATCAGAGCTGAGTCATCGGAGTCCATAAACAATATCTCAAATTTGTAGCCTTTTTCCTTTAATTGTTCCAAAATGCGGGTGGCGTCCGTGAAATTCTGGTCCGCACGGACATCCAGTCCCAGTGCGACCTTACTGATCTCACTTCCGGGCATGGCAATCAGTTCCACGAACTTTTCCACCAATGACACCGGCAGATTATCCACGCAATAAAAGCCGGCATCCTCCAAAAGCTTTAATGCAGTTCTTTTTCCCCCTCCGCTCATGCCTGTTACTACTACAAATCTCATATGCACCTCTCACCTGTCTTACAGGAATTTGATCTCGGGTTCCAGGTCTACCTGAAAACGCTCTTTTACTCTTCTCTGAACTTCCCAGATCACGTCTTTTACATCTTCTGCGGTTGCATTTCCTGTGTTAATAATAAATCCGCAATGCTTCTCCGACACTTTGGCTCCCCCTACGGAATATCCGCGAAGTCCGGACTCCATAATCAGTTGTCCCGCAAAATGTCCCGCGGGGCGCTTAAATGTGCTGCCTGCGCTGGGATACTCCAACGGTTGTTTTTCCCGGCGCCTTTTCGCCAGATCAGCCATTTTCTCTGCGATCTGTTCCGGATCTCCCTGTTCCAGGCGGAAAGTCACCTTCGTCACCACAAAAGGCTGGTTCTGGATCACACTGGTCCGATAGCCGAATTCCATAGTACCATTATCCAGTTCCATGATCTCCCCATTGCGGTTCACCACGGTTACCGTGCTCACCACCTGGCTCATCTCTCCTCCGTAGGCGCCGGCGTTCATCACCGCACCGCCACCGACGGTTCCGGGAATTCCCGCTGCGAACTCCAATCCGGTGAGACCATGCTCCTTTGCAGTTTTGGCCACCTGGCTCATCAGCGCTCCTGCCTCTGCCTCCAGATAACAATCCTTCACCGTGATCTCACTCATATATTTTCCGATTACCAGTACAATTCCGCGATATCCGTCATCGCTGACCAGCAGATTACTTCCGTTACCGATGACCGTGTATGGCACATCCACCAGGCGCAGATACTTCTGTATCCTGCAGAGCTGATCTTCATTTTCCAGATAGATCAGGTAATCCGCCGGTCCGCCGATGCGGAAGGTAGTATGCAATTTCATGGGTTCCTGAAACAGAATCCTCTCTGCCGGTACGATTTCCTTTAATGCTTCTATCACTGCTGCACTTATCATGTATATCAGGCCGCTCTTTCTTTTTTATTATAGTTATTCCAAACAGGCCTACTTTAATACCAGTGCTGCAGCGCCGTAGATTCCGGCATCATTTCCCAGCTTGGCCAGGGCGAATTTTGCCTGCTTGCAGGGTCCGAAAGCACATCTCTTATAAGAAGGCTCTATGTATTTGAATAAAATATCTCCGGCCTTGGACACACCACCGCCAATGACAAAAATCTGGGGATCAACTACACTGGCTACTGCGGCAAGTCCCTTGCCAAGATATTCTCCGAACTGTTCTGCGATCTCAATTGCTATTTTGTCCCCTGCCTTAACTGCATCGAATACCGTCTTGGCAGAGATCTCACCGCCACGCAGAATGCTGGGTGCATCGTCTTTTGCCAGGCGTCTGTTCGCCAGGCGGGTAATTCCGGTAGCGGATGCATACTGCTCCAGACAGCCCTTGTTCTTGCAGCCGCAGACCTCTGTCTCATTATCTTCAATGTGAATATGTCCGATCTCGCCGCCTGCACCGTTGGTGCCGGTCAGGATCCTGCCATCAATAATGATACCTCCGCCGACACCGGTTCCTAAGGTAACGGCTACCAGGTTGGAATAGCCTTTACCGCCGCCCTGCCACATTTCGCCCAGGGCTGCCACATTGGCATCGTTGCCCGCCTTCACGGTAACGTCCAGATCCAGTTCTTTTTTCAACGTTTCAGCAAGATCAAAAGATCCCCAGCCGATATTTACAGCACCGTTGACCATGAAGCCATCGGCATTTACCGCACCGGGAGCGCCGATTCCCACGCCTACCAGGTCTGCTGCGGTGATGTTCTTTTCCTGCATTTTGTTTTTGATGGATGCTGCGATATCCGGCAGAACTTTCTCTCCACCGTTATCCTTGACCGTAGGGATCTCCCACTTGTCCAACACCTGTCCTTCGTCATTGAACAGTCCTAATTTAACTGTGGTTCCTCCCACATCTACTCCAAATGCATACTTACTCATCATCTTCGTCCTCCTCACGTCTTTTTGCTAAAGAGTTCTGTACACGAGTGTACAATTCCTTTGCTGCATTGTATCCCATTTTTTTCTGACGATGATTGATAGCTGCAGTCTCGCAGATCACCGCCAGATTCCGTCCGGGACGGATCGGGATGTTGTGACATACTACCTTATTCCCCAGATATTCGGTATAGTTTTCTTCCAGTCCCAGTCTGTCGTACTCTTTGTCCTTATCCCAGTCTTCCAGGCGGATGACCAGATCAATGGTCTGTGTATCTTTTACAGACAATGCACCGAACAGCGCCTTGACATCCACGATTCCGATTCCGCGCAGTTCTATGAAATGCTTCGTGATATCAGGGGCAGAACCTACCAGCGTATCATCACTGACTTTACGCAGTTCTACCACATCATCGGTTACCAGACGATGTCCTCTTCTGATCAGCTCCAGGGCCGCCTCGGACTTACCGATGCCGCTCTCTCCGGTGATCAGGACGCCCTCGCCGTAGACATCCACCAATACGCCGTGTACGGAGATGCAGGGAGCCAGCTTCACATTTAACCAGCGGATGATCTCTGACATAAAATCGGAAGTGGATTTCTTGGTAGATAATACAGGAACTTCATGTCTGATCGCAGTTTCCAGGAATATAGGATCCGGCTTCAGATCACGGCTGAATACGATACAGGGAATATCATAAGCCATCAGCTTCTCATACGCCTCCTTGCGGGTCTCATCTGTCAGCCCCTCCATATAAGTATATTCCACAAATCCGATAATCTGCAGTCTGGTGGCATCAAAATGTTCAAAATATCCGGCTAACTGCAGTGCCGGACGGTTGATATCCGGCTGTGTGATCTTCACATGTTTCACATCGATCTCCGGTGTGAGATTTTCCAGTTTCATTTTTTCGATAACACGGGTCAAACTTACACTTGCCATACTAATTTCCATACCTTTCTGCGAAAAACCCACCCCTGCATTTTTTCTCGAAGGTTCCCCGCCTCATTATCGTGCTGTAACTTTTGAAGTTACCATATTACTTATGATTGTACCACAGGCGGTCGCTTCTGTGAAGCGAAAAAGGCTACAATCTCCTGCGCTGTGCGTTCATTCATTTCGGGAATTTCCATCAGGTCTTCCACCGTTGCCTGCCGGATCTCCTCTAAGGACTTGAAGTGCCGCATCAGGGCTTTTCGTCTGGCGGGCCCCACTCCCGGGATATCATCCAGTACGGATCTCACCTGGGTCTTACTGCGCAGAGACCTGTGGTATTCAATGGCAAAACGATGCGCCTCGTCCTGGATTCTGGTGATCAGCTTGAACCCTTCCGAATGAGTATCGATCGGAAGCTCGATATTATGATAATACAGACCTCTGGTACGGTGGTTGTCATCCTTGACCATACCGCAGACCGGAATGTCGATTCCCAGTTCTTCCAGTACGGACAGGGCAATATTCACCTGTCCGCGGCCGCCGTCCATGAGGATCAGATCCGGGAACTTGGTAAAACTGCCGTACTCCTGATCCATCTCCTGTTCTTCCAGTTCTCTGCTCTCTTCCATACCATGACGGAACCGTCTCGTCAGCACTTCCCGCATGCAGGCATAGTCATCCGGACCTGAGACGCTTTTGATCTTGAATTTACGGTAATCGCTGCGTTTCGGTTTTCCTTTTTCGTAGACCACCATGGATCCTACATTTTCAAAACCGTTGATATTGGAAATATCATAGGCTTCCATCCGGGCCGTGCCGGTTAACGGCAGTTGCAACAGATCCGAGATTTCCTTCACTGCACCGATGGTACGGCCTTCCTCACGTTTTAACTTTTCTCTGTCCTGGGACAATACCAGTTTTGCGTTCTGCGCTGCCAACTCCACCAATTTTTCCTTACTGCCGATCTTAGGCACCTTCAGATAAACCCTGCTGCCTTTTCGCTCCGACAGCCATTTCTCGATCAATTCCGCATCCTCGATCTCATATTGCAGCATCAGCTCTCTGGGGATAAATGGGGTCCCCGCATAGAACTGCTTTACAAAATCCTGTAAAATTGCCGGCTTGTTATTTTCCGGCACATGTGTCATATAATAATGTTCTCTGCCGATCAGTTTGCCATCCCGGACGAAAAATACCTGTACCACTGCTTCCGTCTCATCCTGGTACAGCGCGAGGATATCTTTATCTTCACCGACACCCTCGGTAATCTTCTGTTTCTGGGATACCTGTCGTACACTGGAGAGCAGATCACGGTATCTGGCAGCATCCTCAAATTCCATAGCCTCCGCGGCTTTCTTCATCTTCTCCTCCAGATCCTTCAGGATTGGACTGTAATTACCATTCAGAAATTCCAGTGCACCTGCCACCTGCTGTCTGTATTCCTCTTTGCTCACATATCCCTGGCAGGGTGCCAGACACTGCTTGATATGATAGTTCAGGCAGGGGCGCTCGATTCCTATATCCCTGGGCAGCACCCGGTTGCAGGTACGCAGCTGGTACAGTTTGTTCAGCAGTTCAATGGTATCTTTCACCGCCGCAGCGCTGGTATAGGGACCGAAATAGCGGGATTTATCTTTTTTCATGGTACGGGAAAACAGGATCCTGGGATAATCCTCTCCCACTGTCACCTTGATATAGGGATAGGTCTTGTCATCCTTTAACAGCGTGTTATACTTCGGCGAATTCTCCTTGATCAGGTTATTCTCCAGCACTAATGCTTCCAGTTCCGAATCCGTCACAATATATTCAAATCGGGCGATCAGCGACACCATCTGGTCAATGGCCGGGCCTCTGCCGATATTTTCACGAAAATAAGACCTTACACGATTGTGCAGGTTGATTGCTTTTCCCACATACAAAATGACATCTTTGTCATCCCGCATGATATACACTCCCGGCTTGCGGGGGAGCTTTTTTAACTCTTCTTCCACGTTGAACATAAATATTTCCTCACTTGTATCTATCATACCGATTCTGGAGAAAAATACAACAAGGGATTTAATATTGTAACTGGAGAGTTTACGCGAGCAATGAGCCGCGCATAGGCATAGTGAGGACAGCGATGGGCGCTTGCGCACAAATCGCTGTCTTTACTTATGCCGTGATGCGGCGAACGCCGCGATATGAAATAAGATTGGCAGCGCCTTTTGCTGACAATCTTATGAATAGCGTGGCTCATTGCGGATGCCATCTGCCACCCGGGGAGATCTGTTTGTATTAAAAACACCATTTTCTGCTAAAAAAATACAAAAACATGAGATTTTGCCATGTAAAAAGCTGTTATTTTCGCTGAGCGTGCAAAATGAAGAAATTCCGTACAAAAATTCCTGATTTAGAAGTTTTTTTGTACGGATTTTGCTATTTTGATGCAATTTTCACCAAAGCAATAGGAAGAGGGCTACGGGGCTGTTTCGCTAACTCCCTGCTTAGTAGGGCAAGCATATTACTGCCCTGAAAGTGCTTTTAGAAATCCAGGCAGTATTTTTATGGAAGAATCCATGAAAACGTTCTAAAAATTACTGCTTCAGCATAGGATGCTTCCATTCCGGCAGTAAATATCATTCACTGTAATAGAAAATCGCTTTAAATTACTGCATATACAGCACAAAATGGATTTTAGGCAGTAAAGATCGAAACAGCAAAACTAAAATACCACCTGGGAAGACAACAAAGTCATCCGGGCGGCATTCAACTAACTTTCAATTTACAAATTCTCGCGTAATTTTTCCGCTACTTTCGCATACATGGGCACGGGCACATGATATCTCTCTCCCATACGGACGACTTCGTAGACCAGGCCATCGATCTCGGAATCTTTGCCTTCCATGACATCTCGCTGCATGGAAGTGGTAGCTTCCGGTGCCAGGGAGGACAATATCTTCAGGTTGACTTCCACCATATCACGCTCGAAAGGAACACCCATAGCTTCTGCCAGTGCGGCGATCTCGCGGATCATTGTCTTGAATGCTTCCCGCTGCTTGCCTTCTCTCTGGAAGTCTGCTGCGGTGGCATGATAATAAAGTCCCGCCGCACCGATGGGCGATACATAGGAGAATTTCTCCAGGGCATCTCTTTGAATATTTTCGGAGAGCACGCCATCGATTCCACTGTCATCAAAATCTTTTTTAATATTTTTCAGAGCATCCAATATTTCTTCTTGTGCCCTTTTAATGTTTACTTTTTGAGTACTCATATTCCGGACACCATATACTACCCGCAGGATCCTGCCATGCTGGATCAGTACTCCCGGTTCTTTAATATTGGCAGAAACATAGATACAGCCGTCCGTCACCAGAAGCTTTGGCAACTGCTCCTGCATTTTCGCACCGGTTCCGTAGATGTTTAACACCGGGATCACGATGGTGGAAGGCTTCGCCACGCGCTGAATAAAAGGGATGGTGTCCTCCAGGGAATATCCTTTCACGCAGACCAGTACCACATCCGGCTGCTCGTCATAATGCTCCATGTCCATAGCTTTTACCGGGATGATCTCGGTGGTGCCGTCCCACATTTTCTCCACGGCAAGTCCCTTTTCCTGCATGGCTGCCAGGTGTCTGCCTCTGGCGATCAGGGTGACATCCCTGTCAGCCTTTGTCATATAAAATCCTAAGATTCCGCCGGTTCCTCCGGCTCCGATAATTGCGTATTTCACACCAAAACCCTTCCCTTCCGTTATCTACCTTTACTTTTCCACAATGATACCACGACGCAAAAGAAGCCGCCAGTCTCTGTTTTCACATAACTGACAGCTTCTCCTTGATATCATTTATTCCTTACAGGAACTCTTTTACAGACTTGTAAACGCCCTTGGCATCCAGACCGTACTTCTCTACCAGAGCAGCAGCGGAACCGGACTCGCCGAAGACATCCTGCATACCGACCTTTTTCACTGGTACAGGATAATGTGCACACAGGCAGTCGCAGACTGCGCTTCCCAGTCCGCCGATGACGGAATGCTCTTCCACGGTGACTACCTTGCCGGTCTTCTTCGCGCTGTTAAGGATGATCTCCTCATCGAGTGGCTTAATGGTACAGATATTTACAACCTCTGCGCTGATGCCTTCCTCTTCCAGCATCTTCGCTGCACCCAAAGCGGAATCTACGCAGATACCGGTGGCTACGATGGTGACATCTTTACCTTCGCGGACTACTGTTCCCTTACCGATCTCGAAATGATAACCGGGATGATCGTTGATCACGGGTACTGCGGCACGTCCGAAACGGATGTATACAGGTCCTTCATATTCCAGAGCGGCACGAACAGCGGCTCTTGCTTCCACATCATCGGAAGGGCACATTACTACCATGCCGGGGATGGTGCGCATCAGGGCGATATCCTCGTTACACTGATGGGTAGCGCCATCCTCACCTACTGTGATACCTGCATGAGTTGCACCGATCTTCACATTCAGATGCGGGTAACCGATAGAGTTACGTACCTGCTCGAATGCACGTCCTGCTGCAAACATTGCAAATGAGCTTACGAAAGGAATCTTACCTACCAGGGAAAGTCCTGCTGCCACACCCATCATGTTTTCCTCTGCGATACCACAATCGATATGACGGTCGGGATATGCCTTACGGAAGATTCCGGTCTTGGTAGCTGCTGCCAGGTCGGCATCCAATACTACCAGATTGGGGAATTCTTCTGCCAGCTCCTTCAGGGAGTTACCATAGCTTTCTCTGGTTGCGATCTTTTTCACGGTATTCTCTGCCATTACTGCTCACCTGCTTTCTCTAATTCTTTTTCAATCTTATCAAGGTCTGCCATTGCAATCGCATACTCCTCATCATTAGGCGCCTTACCATGCCAGTCTACGCTGTTTTCCATGAAGGAGACTCCCTTGCCCTTGATGCTGTGGAATACGATACAGGTGGGCATGCCCTTGGTCTCTCTTGCTTCCTTAAATGCTGCACGGATCGCATCAAAATCATGTGCATCTGCATTGATCACATGGAAATTGAATGCCTCGAACTTTTTATCAATAGGATAAGGAGAACATACCTGATCGATGGGTCCATCGATCTGCAGGTTGTTGTTATCTACCATAACGCAGAGGTTGTCCAGCTTACGGAAGCCCGCGAACATAGCAGCCTCCCATACCTGTCCTTCCTCGATCTCACCGTCACCCAGCAGTGTGTATACACGGAAATCACGTTTGTCCATCTTAGCACCCAGTGCCATGCCGACTGCTGCAGAAATACCCTGTCCCAAGGATCCGGAGGACATATCCACGCCAGGGATATGGATGCAGGGATGGCCCTGCAGGTAGGAACCTAAGTGACGCAGGGTAGGCAGATCCTCTACCGGGAAATATCCTCTGTAAGCCAGTGCGGAATAGAGACCGGGAGCTGTATGACCCTTGGACAGAACGAATCTGTCGCGTTCCTCCATATCGGGGTTCTTCGGATCAATGTTCATCTCCTCAAAATATAAAAATGTAAAAATATCTGCGGCTGACAAGGATCCGCCGGGATGTCCTGCTTTCGCACTATGAACTGCGGTCACAATGCCCTTGCGGACATCATTGGCACGCTTTTGCAGTTCTAAATTCTTCATTGTTTCCTCCATTCCGCCATATTGGCTTATCTGTTGCAATTTACGTTGTTATACTAGCATACTTCCCGATGCTAGTCTAGTAAAAGAATTGCTCTTCTACCGTAAAATATTGCGGTCTCGTCCTAACAACTTTGCCCTGCCATTCATAAATTTTCTCACTTCGTTCGAAAATTCATTTCATGGAGGGGCGCTTCGCTAATAGAATTTGTCATATAGTGCTTAGTACGCAAGCGTCCACGCACTATAAGTCAAATTCTATTTCAAAGTTGTTTGGCCATAGTACGCTCCGGCACCATGTTTGCGGTTATAGTGCTTATCCTGCAGTTCCTGGGGTGCCGGCTGGATCCTGGGGTTGATCGTCTCTGCGCGATAAGCCATTTTTGCCACCTCTTCCAGTACTACCGCATTATGGACAGCCTCCTTGGCATCCTTGCCCCAGGCAAAAGGTCCATGGTTCTTGCACAGAACGACAGGCACTGCTTTCGGGTCCTTACCCAGACGTTTGAACTCGTTAACGATCAGGTGTCCGGTATTTTCCTCGTAAGCGTCCTCGATTTCTTCCTTTGTCAGGCAGCGCACGCAGGGAACCGGACCGTAGATATAGTCTGCATGGGTGGTTCCGTAGCAGGGGATGTCTCTTCCCGCCTGCGCCCAGCTGGTGGCATAGGAAGAATGGGTATGTACGATACCGCCGATCTCCGGGAATGCCTTGTACAACTCCAGATGGGTCGCGGTGTCGGAAGAGGGATTTAAATTCCCCTCTACCTTATTGCCGTTCAGATCCATGACTACCATCATCTCCGGTGTCAGTTTGTCGTAATCCACGCCGCTGGGTTTGATGACGAACAATCCGCTCTCTCTGTCAATGGCGCTGACATTTCCCCAGGTAAAAGTCACCAGACCGTACCGGGGCAGATCCATATTTGCTTCATATACTTTCTGTTTTAATTCTTCTAACATATCCTAAACCTCATTTCTTTCTATATCCTACAAGCTTTCCGATAAATGAGTGTCGTGCAGACATAATTTTACGACCAAAAAATTATTTTGCGGCAACGGCTGCCTTCTCCGCAGGAAGCAGTTTCTTGTACTCTTCCAGGAAAGCCTCAAATCCTTTCACATCCTCAGGCTCCGGTTGCAATGTGGTTCCGGTCTGTCCAGCGAAGATCTTGTCATTTAAATAGGAAGAAAGGGTCTCGCCGGTTTCTTTCTCCTTCATGAAAGCTGCCAGGATCGCCATGCCCCAGGCGCCGCCTTCGCTTGCCGTATCCATAACAGTGATCGGTGCGTTCATGCCTGCTGCCATGACACGCTGTCCCACCACGGGAGTCTTGAAGAAGCCGCCGTGTCCCATCAGGGAATCTACAGCCACATGCTCCTCCTTTAACAGAATATCCATACCAATCTTCAGTGTGGCAACTGCGCTGTACAGATGGGAGCGCATGAAGTTTGCCAGTGTAAAATCTGCATCTGGTGTCCGCACCACCATAGGACGGCCGGCATCCAGACCAGTGATCGGTTCTCCGGAAAAATAGTTATATGCCGTTACGCCGCCGCAATCCGCAGCACCTTCCAGCGCCTTGCGATACAACACGCCGTACAGTTCGTTCTTGTCTACTTTCACACCAAAGCTCTCTGTACACTCGCCGAAGAGGTTCACCCAGGCATTCAGATCGGAGGTGCAGTTATTGCAATGTACCATGGCCACGGGCATACCGTTGGGTGTTGTGACCATATCGATCTCTTCGTGTACTTTTTGCATAGCCTTTTCCAGGACTACCATTGCGAAAATAGAGGTTCCGGCGGAGACATTACCGGTGCGGACAGCCACACTGTTGGTAGCTACCATTCCGGTTCCCGCATCACCCTCGGGAGGACACATAGGAACACCGGGCTGCAAAGTTCCGGTAGGATCCAATAATTTTGCCCCTTCTGCGGTCAGGACACCGGCGGATTCTCCTGCCACCAATACCTTAGGCAGGATGTCGCGGAGCTTCCAGTCAAAATGGTGTAAATCATCGAACTGATCTAACATTTTCTGATCGAAATCCATGATCGTGGAATCTATAGGGAACATACCTGCTGCCTCACCAATACCCAGAACCTTTTCTCCGGACAGCTTCCAGTGAATATAACCTGCCAGAGTGGTAAAAAATGCGATATCCTTTACATTCTCTTCTCCGCTTAAGATTGCCTGATACAGATGGGCGATGCTCCATCTCTGGGGGATATTGAAGTTAAATACCGGAATCAGCTTCTTGCAGGCTTCTTCCGTCATCGTATTTCTCCAGGTACGGAAAGGTACCAAAAGTTCACCTTCTGCATTAAAAGGCATATAGCCGTGCATCATGCCACTGAATCCCAGTGATCCCAAAGTAGTCAGCTTTTCACCGTATTTTGCTTCCACATCGTCTGCCAGGCTCTTGTAACACCCCTGCAATCCTTTCCGGATGTCTTCCAGGCTATAGGTCCAAATATTGTTCTCCAGACGGTTCTCCCAGTCGTAAGTTCCCATGGCAATGGGGGTGTGGCTTCCATCTACCAATACCGCTTTGATTCTGGTAGAACCGAATTCAATACCCAGAACCGCCTTTCCCGCTTTGATCGCTTCTTTTGCTGTTTCGTTCATTGCATTCTCTCCTTTTGCTTTTATATCGTTTCTGCTTTATTTACTTTCATAACGTTTTGTGTTCTGCTACAGACTCCCGTTCTACCACCCGGGTATCAAATTCATACGTCAGATCCTTTTTCTTCCCCGCTATCATCTGTAAAAGTGTCTCTGCTGCCTTTTTCCCCAGATTTTCCTTCGGATGAGGAAGTGAAGTAATGGGAACCTCACTGTGTCGCGCCAGATCCGAATCGTCGATACTGATCACCGACACATCCTCCGGCACCCGGATATTGCGCTCTTCCAGCATCCGGATCAGCTGGAATGCGATCTGGTCATTGTACGCCAGGAGAGCAGTGCATTCCTCCACCCGGTTGAGAAGCCGGTCCCGGCAATACGCCAGTTGCTTCGATTCGTCCGTGTCGATCCACACCAGTCGGGAATCCGTCACCGTAAGCCCTGCTTCCTCCATGGCACGCAGATATCCCAAATAACGCTGTCTGCCCTGTCCGTCGTCCAGTTTCAGGACTGCCCCTATCTTCTGATGTCCCTTCTCAATCAGATATCTCACAGCCTTATACGCTGTGTCCGCATCATTCAATGATACATGTGGTACCTCCAGCTCCGGATAATAGGTGTTGAAAAATAAAAGCGGTATCTTTCTCATCATCAGATGCCTGTACAGCTCCAGATTCGGATTCGGCAATCCACTTTTTGTTCCCTCCACGATCATTCCTGCTACATCATCCCGTTTGAGCAGATCTTTCAGAATGCCTTTCTCCCGATCCAGCGTGTTATTCGTAATATAAATCTGTACGGAAAAGCCACTTTCATATAATGTATTCTGCATGCCCTGCAGGATCCTCGGGAAAATATAGCTGTCCACATAAGTAGTTACTACCGCAATACTGTTCCGCTTCTCGAGATTTTTCCTGCGGTCAAAGCTAACATAAGTGCCGCTGCCACGGATCCTCTGTACCAGTCCTTCCTCCTCCAGCGTTCCGATCGCCTTCCTCACTGTCTGTCTGCTGATGTGGAATCGCTCCGCAAGCTGATTCTCCGAAGGGACCTTCTCTCCGGGACCCAGTTGTCCGTCTGTAATCTGCTCCTGTATGTAATTAATTAGGTTTTGATATTTTGTCTCCATGATTATTATAAGTATAATAAGGCTACTGTTCAAAGTCAATACATCTTTTGACTATTTTAGATACATTTATATATAGTTGTATGATGTACAACCATGCTTGTATTTCGATTTACTCCACATATGAAGTCAGAGACCGTGACTGTGACTCTGAGGTAAGTCGCTTTAAGTCTATCCCCGGTGCTGTTCACATATACTTTTACCAACACTCTCTGTCATCAGGTAACTATCGTGCGAAAACGTCCTTCCCTTTCCTTCCACCAACTGCTTCTGTGTATCTGCCTCCTCTGCACTCTCACCGGCGCCATGGCTCTTTTGTCCCATTGTACTTCCGCAGACAGGCGCTTTGAACAATTCACCTCCCGGGTTTTCCGGGAGGAAATGACTGCCAGTACTCTGAACATGCACTACACCATTGCGGATCCTGCCGCCTTTGGGATTACGGATTACGAGCCTGTCCTTCCCCTCTATACCTCCGGGCAGTCGGACGCGAGTGGGGAACGTTGTTCTGCGCTCCTTAGGCAACTAAGTTGTATTGCTTACGATAAGCTCTCACCGGAGAATGCTTTCACCTATACACTCCTACAGCGGTCTCTGGAAAATGACCTGGCGTTGGCGCAGTTCCCCTATTACAACGAACCACTGTCCCCATCTTCGGGAATGCAGTCACAGCTCCCCATCCTGCTGGCAGAATACACCTTCCGTTCCAGGCGGGATGTGACAGACTACCTGGCACTCTTAGACCAGGTGGACGATTATTTTGCCTCCTTGCTCCTCTATGAGCAGGAAAAAGCTGCCGCAGGCTTCCTCATGCCGGATGTTTCCCTGGAAAAAGTCCAAAAGCAATGTGACACTATCGTCACCATACAAGAACTAGCGCAGGGAACCCACTTTTTGCAGACCACCTTTGAAGACCGGCTGGTGGAATTGCAGGCACAGGGCATATTATCTGCCGAAGTTGTCTCTTCCTTTCTTAAGGAAAATGACCGGCTGCTCACCACGGTAGTACAGCCTGCCTACGCCACACTATCCGAAGGACTGTACTCTCTGGAGACTTCCGGCTCTGCCGGTCAGACATCTTCTATCTCTCAGGCGTCTCCCGGCGGGATCATAGATACATCCGGCGCCCTGCCGAAAGGTCTCGCCCTGTTGCCGGATGGGAAGACTTACTATCACCACCTGCTTTTCGCCGAGACCGGTTCCTCCCGTTCGGAGAAAGAACTGGTGCAAATGCTTCTGGCGCAATTTCAGGAGGAACAGGCGGCCATCCGCAGCCTGACACAACAGTCCCCTTCTCTGCTTTCCATGCTTTCCGAAGGGATCACGGAAGATTTTCCCATCCCGGAACCGGAAGAAATGCTTTCCGATCTACAATCACGCATGATAAATGACTTTCCTGTCAGTAATCCCACTCCCTCCTTTACTGTCAAGGATGTCGTTCCCAGTCTGGAACCTTACAGTGCACCGGCTTTTTACCTGACGACTCCCTTGGACGATTCTGACAATAATGTCATCTATATAAACCGCCGCAATTCTCCCATGGGACTGGAGCTCTATACGACCCTGGCACACGAAGGTTTTCCCGGGCATCTCTATCAGACCGTGTACAGCAACCGTGCCTTTTTAGATAAAAACTCTGATCCTGCCAGAAAGCTTGTCTGGTACGGCGGATATCTGGAGGGCTGGGCGTTGTATGTGGAATTTATTTCCTATGATTATGCGGCTGATCTGCTCGAACAGTGCGGACAGTCGGATGCCGCACAGGCCGCTCTCCTGGAAAAACATACCCGGAGCCTTCAGCTGTGCATGTACACTCTGTTGGACCTTCTGATCCACGGGGAAGGTGCCGGATACGATCAGACTGCCACATTCCTTGGAAAGTTTGGCATTGATTCCCCGGAAGCCTGCAAGGCGATCTATACTTATATTGCGGAGGAGCCCTGCAATTATCCGAAGTATTATGTGGGCTATCTGGAAATTTTAAAGCTACAAGAAACTGCACGGTCCCATTGGGGTGACGGGTATTGTGACCTTCGCTTTCACACATTTTATCTGGAAAATGGTTGCTGTGATTTTTCCTTGCTGGAGGAGCTACTGTAAAATAGAGCAGCCTTGTAAAACAACACAAGACCATAACTTGACAAAGCCCCCCTCCTTTTCTATACTTGCAAAAGGAGAGAGGCTTTTCGCTTCCTATATTCCGCTTCCGATAACAGAAAGGCATACAAATTCCCATGGAACAACTATTATTCAGTTTGAATGCAACGATCCCCATATTCCTGGTCATGGTGATCGGTTATGTTTTACAGCAGCTGCATGTTACCAACGACTCATTTGTCAAAACCCTGAATTCATTCAATTATAAAATCACTCTTCCCGTACTTTTGTTCAAGGACATGTCCACTGCAGATTTTTACAGTGTATGGGATACCGGTTACGTGCTGTTCTGCTTCTTCGTGACCCTGTTCTGCATCGTCATCACCTGGGTCGTGGCAGGCATTTTTTATAAGAACAAATCCCGCCTGGGAGAGCTTGTCCAGGCAAGCTACCGCAGCAGTGCCGCTGTCCTGGGTATCGCCTTTATACAGAACATCTACGGAAACTCCGGCATGGCTCCCCTGATGATCGTGGGTACGGTTCCCCTGTACAATATCGCTGCCGTACTGATCCTGTCCTTCACCGGACCTGATGCGAAGGGTTTCGATAAAGAATCCCTGCTGAAATCCTTAAAAGGGATCATCACGAACCCGATCATTATCAGTATCGCCCTGGGCATGCTGTCCAGCGCCTGCCGGATCCATTATCCCGTGATCATTTCCAAGACCATCAGCAATGTTGCCGTACTGGCTACCCCTCTGGCCCTGATCGGCCTCGGTGCCGGATTCGAGGGAAAAAAAGCCTTGAAGCTTTTAGCCCCCACCGGAGTAGCAACCGTGTTAAAGCTGGTAGTATGGCCCGCACTGTTCCTGCCACTTGCCATCCATTTTGGCTTTACCGGAGAAAAACTGGTGGCAATCCTCATTATGTTAGGCTCCCCCACCACCGTAAGCTGTTATATTATGGCGAAAAACATGAACCACGAAGGAACTTTGACTTCCAGCGTGGTCGTTGCCACCACGTTTTTAAGTTCCGTTACCCTCACGGTATTCCTGTTTATTTTGCGGAGTCTGCAATTGATTTAGTTGCATGATGCCCCTGGCATCATCACATTTTCCCCGCAAGAAAAATGCTTGCCACTGTTCCCGCTAACGTTGCCAGCAGTGCCCCCGGCAGCGTGTAGCGGGTTTTCGTTACCTTTGCCGCCAGAAAATACACACTCATGGTATAAAAAATCGTCTCGGTACAGCTCATAAGGATTGATGTCAGCATCCCGGCATAAGAGTCCGGGCCGCAGGTCTTGAAAATATCCAGCACCAGCCCGGTAGCCGCGGAGGAAGAGAACATTTTTACAATAAGTAACGGGATCAGCTGCGTCGGAAGTCCCACTGCCTGCGTCGCCGGTCCGATCAGCTTCCCTAACAATTCAAAAAATCCGGAAGTCCGAAGGATTCCCACTGCCATCATCAGTCCTACCAGTGTCGGAAGGATCTCCACCACAATGCGCAGCCCCTCTTTTGCCCCCTTCAAAAAAGTCTCGTATACTTTCACCCCTGAGACCATTCCGTAACCCACGATCCAGAAGATTACCATGGGAATCATAATATCTGACATATGTGTCAATACGTTTATCATGGTCCTTACCTATCCTTCCATTTACAATAAATCACGGAAATGATGGTGCTGAAAAGTGTAGCCACCAGTGCCGGAGCAATGATCACCGCGGGGTTGGCACTGCCGTATCGGCTGCGATAGGCGATCATGTTGACCGGGATCAGTTGTAAGGACGAAATATTCAGGATCAAAAAGGTACACATTTCGTTGCTGGCAACTGACACATTCGTTCCGTGCCGTCCGCTCTCCAGTTCCGCCAGCTGCTCCATGGCTTTCAGTCCCGCCGGTGTACACGCCCATCCCAACCCCAGCACGTTGGCGATCAGATTCGTAGCTATGTATTCCCCCGCCGGATGATCTTCCGGAAGTCTTGGAAACATAAATTTCAGAAAAGGCCGGATCCCTTTTGTCATCTTCGTGATCATGCCGGATTCCTGCGCGATCTCCATGAGTCCCATCCACAGTGCCATGACCCCTGCCATGGTGATGCAGAGGCTCACCGCCTCTCCGGCACTGTCAAGCGCCCCTTCTGTCAATGCACTCATCTGTCCGGTACAGACTCCGTAGATCACACCTAACAGGATCATTCCTGCCCAGATATAATTAAGCATCTTCTCCAAACCGCCTGCTGTTCCTTCGTTTCACTATATGCGGATGCCGGGATGTCCTATGAAAATACGAATCGTGCCTTCGGTCATGTCCTACCAGGCCTGCATTTCCATCCGGAATTTCTTCCCGGCATACAAATATAAGCCTTCCGGTAATATATTTTCCGAAAGGCTTATCTGGTTCATTCTCTCAAATTCTGTTACAGAGTTCCCTGTGTGAACAGGCTTCTCACATGTGCCACCTCTTCCGCAGTGGCTTTCTCTGCCGGCACATAATAAGATTTCTCTCTGGCGATCTGATACAGCTCCTCCTGGGACTGCTCACAGGCGGTACGGAACTGCTTCAGTGTCTGTTTTAATTCCTTGTTTTCTGACTGAGCGATCATTCCCGCATAGCGGGTCAGTTCTCCGTTGATCCCGGCCAAAGTATCTGCTACCATTGTCTTTTCCTGCATTCTGCTGCCTCCTTACTGCAAAAACTTCATAAGCTGTTGTTTGTTCTCCATAGCGCTGCGGGCACCCTTTTCAAAAAACTGTTTTACCTTCGGGTCCTCCGCTTCCTTGGCGTACTCCTGCATTTTGCAGCGGGTCGTGTCAAAGCCGCCGATCAGATGGCGCAGATTCTGCAGATCTAATTCTGAAATATCACTCATGCTGTTAACCTCCTTTTGATTCCTTCTGTTCTATGCGAGGTTAGTATGCGCAGGATATTTTTTTCTATACTAAATAAAATTAGCAAAAATAGATACGGAAATAACAGTCAAAATACCGCAGACCACGATGGACAGGCTGCTCATGGCGCCTTCGATCTCGCCCAGTTCCATGGCTTTCGCGGTTCCCAGGGCATGAGCGCTGGTGCCGATGGCAAGACCTTTGGCAATGGGATCCTCAATCTTGCACAGGTGGCAGATCGTATCTGCCAGGATATTACCTAAGATTCCGGTGACAATGATGACAACTACGGTAATGGTCACAATACCGCCCATTTTTTCGGAAATCCCCATACCGATAGCTGTGGTAATGGACTTGGGCAGAAGCGTTACATACTGCTCATGATTCAGACCGAACATCAGACTTAAAGCAAAAACGCTCACCATGGCAGTCAGAACGCCGGCGATGATTCCGCCGAAAATAGCCTTTGGATAAGTCTTTAACAGCTCCAGCTGACGATACAGAGGCACTGCCAGACTGACCGTTGCCGGAGTCAGGAAAATGCTGATATACTGCGCGCCGTTTGCATAAGTCTCATAATCTATATGGAACAATAACAATACTGCCACGATCAGGATTACGGAGATCAGTAAGGGATTGGCAATGGCTTTTCCGGTCTTCTGTTTGATCCACAGACCGATCTCGTAGGTGACCAGTGTAATGGCAATGCCGAAAAAGATAGACTGGCTCAATATTTCATTCATTTATCTGTCCTCCTTATCATCTGCGGCAGCTTCGGTTCCGACCGTCTGCATGGCTGCGGCACCTTTGTTTTTCTGCCCCCGGATAATATGCTGGGATACCCGACCTGTCACGATCATGATCAGTACCGTGGATACCACCGTGATCACACAGATGGGAAGCAGCATCTCTTTTAAAGCATTCACACTTGCCATGATTCCCACGGTAGCGGGCACGAACATAATGGACATGGCGTCTACAAGAAAATCCGCCGCGGTCTCCACCTTTTCCAGCGGGATCAGCTTCGTGATCAGCCCCACCAACATGATCACCAGACCATAGACGCTTGCTGCGATGGGAAGCGGGATCAGGATCTCCAGAAGCTCTGCCAGAAAGGAGATTCCCAGGATAATCGAAAATTGTTTCACATATTTCATGATATTGTCACCCTACCTGTTAACTTTAGTATTTTATTTCTTTGATGTCGGGGTCAAAAGCCCCCGACTTTGATGCCTACGAATTGCTTCGTGCTACGCACTCCCACAATTCTACCCAATATTCGCATATCGTGGGATTATCATTATATTGCACACAAACAAAAGAAGCTGCGCACTATTTTTCAGCACGCAACTTCGTATTATACTACTCGATTTTTACTTTCACAATCAGCATTCTCTACCATTTGAGTAGACTTTTTGACCTTGCTTTCGTGAATTTTTCCCTTACATCTGGTGTCTTACCACTGCATATTCGTCATCCAGTCGGAAGTAGGGACATTCCTGCTGGGTTCCGGATAAAAAGCGGTACATTTCATCCTCATCCAGATTCACCATGCAGCAATAGCATTCATAATCTTCGTCATATTCATAATTGACACATGCGTCACAATTAGTCATTTTGCCTCTCTCCGCATATGCCTTTCATGGATGTATCCTACATTATCCTCATATGCTTTTGTCTGTTTTTGTTCAGTTTCATTATGGTATTTTCACTGTTTCATGAGTTACCGTGCAGGTACTGATAGATCTCCCGTTTTCCGACACCTCTGTCTTTTGCCACCTGCTTCATGGCAGATTTATTATCCATACCCTGCTCTTCGTAATAAGCCATATGTTCTTCAATGCTCATGGATTCCCAGGATGCGATCTCTTCCTGTCGTTTCTCTTCCGGGCTTTTCCCTTCCACTACCAGGACATATTCTCCGCGGGGCTCCTCTGTCTTGTAGTAGTCCAGCGCCTTTTCCAAAGTGGTGGGGAATACGGTCTCGAACTTCTTGGTCAGCTCTCTGCACAACGTGATCCGCCGCTCACCCAGTGCCGCATACAGTTCCTCCAGCGTCCGGATCAGATGATGAGGAGCTTCGTAGAGGATCATGGTACGGCTCTCGGTCTTCAGTTCCTCCAGAATCGCTTTCTTTTCCTTTTTATCCGCAGGCAGAAATCCTTCAAAGCAAAACCTTCTTGTACTGAGTCCCGACAAAGTCAGTGCTGTAATACAGGCTGCCGGACCTGGCAGGGAAGTGACGGGAACATTCTGCTCCTGGCACATCCGCACCAGTACTTCACCGGGATCGGAGATCGCCGGGGTACCTGCATCAGTGATCAGCGCAATGTTCTGTCCGTTTAACAGCTGTCCTACCAGCTGGTGTGCCTTCTCTACTTTATTGTACTCATGGTAGCTGGTCATGGGCGTATGGATGTCGAAATGATTCAGCAGCTTGATACTGTTACGGGTATCCTCCGCCGCGATCACATCCACCGTCTGCAGGGTCTCCACCACCCGCGGTGTCATATCCCCCAGATTGCCAATGGGCGTTGCACACAAATATAAAGTTCCGGGCATGAGCTCCTGCCTCCTCTCCAAATCACTTTCCCTTTTTAATATCCATATATATCATATATTTCCGGCATATATACTCCCGGTGACTGGTACACGATCAGTGGCTTCTCCACGGTCATGCGGGATCTGCCGCCTCGCACCGCCTCGATGAGCACCATATTGGGCTCTTTGTCGATGTAGGGATACACCAGTTGCATCCGCTTCGGCTCCAGCTTGTATTTTACCAGCATGGTCATGATCTCCGCCAGCCGAAAAGGACGATGTACCATGTAAAAATGTCCGCCGGGTTTTAACAGTTTTGCTGTCCTGCTGACCACATCCTCCAACGTGCAGAGCACTTCGTGTCTGGCGATCGCTTTCGGTTCCTTCGGGTTCGTCAATCCGTGCTGTCCGATCATGTACGGAGGATTGCAGGTAATACAGTCAAAGGAAGCAGCCTGAAAAATCCGGTCTGCTTCCTTGATGTCTCCTGTCACGATGTCAATGCGGTCCTGCAGATCGTTCAACGCCACACTGCGTCTCGCCATATCTGCGCTCTCCTCCTGGATCTCCAGGCCGGTGAGATGGGAGCAGTGGTATTTTGCTTCCATCAGGAGCGGAATGATCCCGGTGCCTGTCCCCAGATCCAGTAAAATATCTTTCTCTCTGGCATTGGCAAATCCTGTCAGAAGCACCGCATCCATGCCGAAACAAAATTTCTCCGGATTCTGTATGATCTGATAACCGTTCCGCTGAAGGTCATCAATTCGTTCTTTATCCTTCAGTTCAACCTTCATTCGTGTTCTCCGGTTTTCTTCCGTTACCGTTATTACCGTTGTTGCCGTCTCTTCTGCCACCGTGTCTCGGTCTTCTGCGGAAGGAATTGTCTCTTGGTGCCTGCCCCTGACTGCCGGACTGCTCTGCACCCTGAGCATCGCTGTTCTCTCTTACCTGCTCCGGACGGTTCTGCGGACGATTCTCACGGCGTCTGTCGCCGCGGTTATTATCCCTGCGGTTGTCACGGTTATTGTCTCTGCGGTTGTCACCACGATTCTCGTTGTTCCGATTTTCTCCACGGTTATCATTACGATTCTGATTCTCACCATGGTTATTATTTCTGCGGTTGTCGTCTCTGCGTCCGTCGCGTCTGCGGTTATCCCCGCGATTCTCGCTGTCGGCTCTCTGTTCTCTGCGGTCCTGACGCTCCGGGCGCTGCTCTGCACGTTTTTCTGCGCGTTCTTCCGCTTCTTCCTTCTCCTCGATCTCCTCTAACTTCTCAAGTTCCTTCTGCTCTTCCTTAGACAATTCCTGACCGCCCTTTTTGCCGCGGCGTCTCTTGAACTGTAAAGTGTCTGCCTCGTACTCCTTCAGTTCCTTCTCGTCACCGACTTCTACCAGTACCTTGACCAACTGACGCAGTACGTTGACGTTCTGTACCTCGCCGTGGAGTCCATCTGCCGTCTGGACATAGTCACCCACACCGGGAAGCTTGCGGTTCAGTTCTTCGTAAGTGTCTTCCTCATTTTTCAGGCAGCACATCAGTCTGCCGCAGACACCGGAGATCTTGGTGGGATTCAGGGACAGATTCTGCTCCTTCGCCATCTTGATGGATACCGGCACGAAATCCGACAGATAGCTGTGACAGCACAGAGGTCGTCCACAGATACCGATACCGCCGCGTATCTTGGTCTCATCCCTGACGCCGATCTGGCGCAGCTCGATACGGGTCTTGAACACACTTGCCAGATCCTTGACCAGTTCACGGAAGTCGATACGTCCGTCTGCTGTAAAATAGAATAATACCTTATTGTTATCAAACGTATACTCCGCATCGATCAGCTTCATTTCCAGACCATGCTTTAATATCTTCTCTTTACAGATCTTGAAGGCTTCCTTCTCTTTTTCTTTGTTGGCAGCCTCCTGCTCGATATCTCTCTCTCCGGCGATCCGCATCACAGGCTTCAGCGGCTGGATCACCTTGTCATCCTCTACCTCATGTACTCCTGCTACGACCGTACCGAACTCTATACCTCTGGCGGTCTCCACGATCACGTGGTCGCCTCTCTTTATTTCCAGCTGCAGCGGATCGAAGAAATATACCTTGCCCGCTGTACGAAATCTCACACCGATTACTTTTGTCATATCTATCTACCTCACTGATGCCCATGGCATCTTCAAATAAATTAAAACAACAGCTGCCTGCGCAAAATGCGCCTGCAACTGCTATTTTATCATATCTTTTCTAAAATGACTACTCTAATATTAGCATCTTATGATACTCACATCTTATGATACATAAGTTTTCTTAGGACAGCACAGACCGAAATACTCTTAAAGCATTTAAGGAAAATACCTTATCGATTTCCGCGGAAGAAAAACCCTGTCGTTCCATCTCTGAGGCAAGCTGCTGCATTTTTTCTGCGCCGGACAACTCACACAGCTCTCCGAAACCATCGAAGTCACTTCCCAGTGCTATTGCATCGATTCCTGCCAGGTTTTTAATATATTGCATGTGCTCAACCATTTTTTCAATCCGCCCGATCTTTCCACCATCCTCAAGAAATCCTACGAAATAGTTGATACCGATAACACCGCCCCGCTCTCCGATCATTCTGATATTATTATCCGAGAGATTCCGCAGATGTGAGCAGAGTGTACGTGCGTTGGAGTGACTTGCGATCACAGGGCCATGCGTAAGCTCAAAAATGTCCCGTATGCCGGCATCATTTAAATGGGAAACATCAATAAGAATGCCGATTCTCTCCATTTCCTCCACAAAGCTTTTCCCGGTATCCGTAAGTCCATTGACCATGTCCGGGATTCTGGGACTTCCCGGTGCGATTGCCGGATTGGGATACCCCAGTTCATTTGCAAAGTTCCATGTCAGGGTAGACATTCTGACACCTTTGTCATATAGTGCATACAGGTTTTCCAGTTTTCCTTCATACACTCCGCCCTCTTCCACTGTCATCATAGCTGATAGCTTTCCCATCCTGGCGTTCTCTTCCATACTCTCTGCTGTTGTCACCTGTCCTATGATATCCGGATATTCCGCTATCTGTGTTTTCCAGAAATCTACAAGCCCCAATACATGTGTAAATGGTGACTCGCCTCTTTTCTTCAATGCTCCCAGATGGGTAAAAAGGGAAAAGCACTGGCAAATATATCCCCCTTCTCTCATCCGGTTCAAATCGATTCTTCCGGAATTGGAAAGAAGGGAAGCCTCCTTCCCTTCCCTGAAATCCGAGTACATATTAGGTATCGTATCACAGTGTAGATCAATTACCCGGTACATCTAAGCTGCCTCCTTTTATTCAGATAGAGCTCCCTGCGCAAATTCAGTATATGCTTCATCCACAACCGTAATGACATAATCAGGCTCCGGGCTTCACGCCGGTTATGACACCTCTTTACAGTCCGAATTCCTCCAGTGCCGCATAGAATAACCTCTCATACCCTTTTGGTACTTGAGCATAAGAAAACAACCACACAGGAGCATTCTTACTCTTGTATGGTCGTTATTTCTTTTTGTCACTGCCTGAAGAGGTCACTCAAAAACTGTTTTTTCTTATAATTCCTAAGTGAAGGCTTCATTCGGAGAGATTTTTAAATATTTTATGGTTCTGAATAGTTACTATGTTAAGATCTAAGCTCTACACCCAGCTTGTTGTTCAGGTTCTTCAGGATCTTCTTCACATAGCCGTCCACTGCCTCTGTGGTGAATTCTTCCTCCTTCGGAGCAAAGGTTACGGTGAATGCCATGGACTTCTTCTCGGGACCTACCTGTAATCCCTCGTAGACATCGAAGAGTTCCACGGACTCTACGAAGCTGCTGGCTTCTGCGATTGCCTTCTCTACCTCGCCGCAGGTAACGGACTTGTTCATTACCAGTGCCAGGTCTCTGGTCTCCTTCGCGAACTTGGAGATAGGAGCAAAGGTGGGAACCTTGCCGTATACAGGACGCAGAGCTTTCAGATCGATCTCTGCGATGTATGCGGATTCACGCATATCTTCTTCCTTCTGGATCTCGTAGGTCAGCTGACCTAAGTAGCCGATCTCTTCGCCGTTGTACAGGATCTTTGCGGTACGATAAGGATGCAGGAAGGTCTTCTTGTCCTCTACATATTCGAAATCAATGAACAGCGTCTCTGCTACCGTGTCTACCAGACCTTTCAGGGTGAAGAAATTCTCTTCCTTACCCCAGATACCGATGCAGATAGTCTCTCTCTCATCGGGATACTCGGTCAGAGGCAGATCCTTAGGGATGAATTTATTGCCGATCTCATATACTCTGCCTTCCAGACAACCGTTCTTCTGGTTACGGCCGATCGCGTGGATCATCTGGGGAGCCAGAGTGGTACGCATCAGAGACAGATCCTCATTGATCGGGTTGATCAGGCGGATCGCATGTCTCTCCGGTGCATCCTCGGGCAGACCTAACAGATTAAGATCGGAAGGGGAGAAGAAGGAGTAATGTACGCCCTCAAATGCGCCCTGTGCACACAATGCTCTCTTGATCTTAAGCTCGGTCTTCTGCTTCGTATTCATACCGCCGCTGGTTACAGCTGCTGCTTTCAGGAAGGTAGGGGTAACATGATCATAACCATACATACGGATGACTTCCTCTGCGATATCGGGATAGGATTCCATATCCTCACGATATGCAGGTACCTGAATGGTCAGCTCGTCACCGTCTATCACAGGCTGGAAGTTCAGAGAGGTTAAGATTCTCTCGATGTCAGCGGTAGGTACTTCGATACCCAGTACGCCGTTCACCTTCTTGATGCTTGCCTTCATCTCGGTGGGTTCAATGGAGTTACCGGTGTTTGCCTCTACGTGAGTAGAGGATACTTTACCACAACCCAGCTCCTCGATCAGATGCAGTGCTCTCTTGCTGGCCATAACGGTAGCATACTCATCCACGCCTTTGGCATATATCTGGGAAGAATCGGAAGACTGTCCCAGTGCTCTGGAGCTCTTACGGATATTGTCTCTTGCAAATTTTGCGGACTCGAAGATGACAGCCTCTGTGGTATCGCGGATCTCGGAATTTAAGCCACCCATGATACCTGCCAGTGCTACGGGCTTTACGCCATCGCAGATGACGAGGTTGTTTTCGTTTAATTCGAACTCTTTTTCATCCAAAGTCACAATCTTCTCTTTGTCATGGGCACGTCTTACATGAATGGCATTGCCTTCAATGTAAGAAGAGTCAAATGCGTGCATGGGCTGACCCAGCTCTTTTAAGATGTAGTTCGTGATATCTACCACGTTGGAGATAGATCCGATGCCTACCAGTGCCAGACGTCTCTTCATCCATGCGGGGGATTCGCCGATTTTTACATCAGTTACATAGTGTGCGATATATCTGGGGCACAGATCCGGAGCATCCACAGTTACGGTGAAACCGTCCTTGGTAACGCCGCTCTCGGTGTAATCCAGTGCCGGCGTCTTCACGGGTTTGTTCAGGATCGCCGCTACTTCTCTGGCAATACCGAAGATGCTCTCGCAGTCCGGTCTGTTGGCGGTAATGGCAATGTCGAAGATCCAGTCATCCAACTGTAACAGAGGCTTTACATCTGCACCGATCTCGGCATCCTCCGGCAGTACCAGCAGTCCGTTGTAGCCTGCACCGGGGTACAGATCCTCAGTCAGTCCCAGCTCGGTACCGGAACACAGCATACCGCAGGACTCATAGCCGCGCAGCTTGCCTTTTTTGATCTTCATGGTGCCTTCGATGGTCACATGATCTTTTGCGGTAGCATATACCTGTGCACCTTCCAGTGCTACGGGGTATTTGCCGCCTGCATGTACGTTGTCCGCACCACAGCAGATCTGCAGGGGCTCTGCGCCGCCTACATTTACCTTACATACATGTAAGTGGGTCTCAGGGATGGGCTCACACTCTTCTACCAGTCCGACTACCACGCCGCTGATGTCCTTACCTACTTCGTAGGATTCCTCTACCTCGAATCCGCAGGAAAATAACTTTTCCTCCAACTCCTTGGCTTCGACATCTATATCAACATATTCTTTTAACCAACTAAGTGGTACTAACATATCTTTTACCTCCTTCAATGCCGTCTTGTACGACATCCTCTCGTAATGTTCCTTGCATCGTTACTGTTTTAAAATCATATTCCTGTGATCTTAGTCATCATTGATCTGATCCAGTACACGCATATCAGATTGATATAACAGTTTGATATTGTTAATACCGTACTTTAACATTGCCAGACGCTCAATACCGATACCGAATGCCAGTCCGCTGTACTCCTCGGAGTCAATACCGCAGTTCTCCAGCACTTTCTTATTTACAATACCTGCACCCAGTACTTCGATCCAGCCGGTACCCTTGCACAGACGGCAGCCGCAGCCACCGCAGGCGAAGCAGCTGACATCGACCTCTACGGAAGGCTCGGTGAACGGGAAATAAGAAGGACGCAGTCTCGTGGTGGTACCTTCACCGAAGATCTTCTGTACCAGTACTTCCAGCATACCCTTCAGGTCACACAGAGTGATGGTCTTGTCCACTACGAGGCCTTCCATCTGGGTAAACATCGGAGAATGGGTCGCATCATCATCGGAACGGAATACTTTACCGGGGCTTAAGATCTTGATGGGAGGCTTCTGACTCTCCATCACGTGAACCTGACCTGCGGAGGTCTGGGTTCTAAGCAGGAATTCCGGAGACAGGTAGAAGGTATCCTGCATATCTCTTGCGGGATGATCCTGCGGGGTATTCAGTGCGGTAAAGTTGTAATAATCGGTCTCGATCTCGGTTCCTTCATATACGCTGAAGCCCATGGATGCGAAGATATCGATCAGCTGGTTACGCACCTGGGTTACAGGATGGAGGTTACCGGTCTTGCGGCTCTTTGCCGGCATGGAGATATCGATCTTCTCGCTCTCGTAGCGCAGCTCCATCTCTTTTTCTTTTAACTTCGTGTTCAGCTCATCGAAATGCTCGCTTGCCCAGTTCTTCAATTCGTTGACTTTCTTACCGAAGTCAGCCTTCTCTTCCTTGGGCACGGAACCCATCTGCTTCATCAGACCGCCGATAATACCGTTCTTGTCCAGAATGGTCTTTTTGTACTCGTAGACACCCTTGGTGTTCTCGATCTTCTCCAGCTGTTCCCGGATGTCGGCTTTGATCTGTTCGACTTTTTCATTCAATTCGTTTAAATCTGCCATCTTACTCCTCATTTCTGTGTGCACTAAGCACACGTATTTTTACTTGTGCCTGGGATGTGTATTACATTGTCATATCGTAACTATTCAGAGCCTCATTCGCAAAATCGCATCTGCGATGCTTCCTTTTTGCTCATTGAGGCTAGCTCGCCAAAGAAATTTCCAAAATTATGCTCATTCATGCAAGCATGATTCGCAAATTTATGCAAATTTCCTCGGCTCTGAATAGTTACAAAAAAAACCGCGCATACAACTTCACCCCATTGGGACGAATTTATATCCGCGGTACCACCCAAATTCCTTATGTGAAAAATGAAAATTATTTTTACATTCACGATAAGACTCTTAACTCACGTAACGAGTGAGGAAACGTCATACCCTACCAAATCCATGCTCTCTGCTCTCGGATTCTTCCGGTATGCGGCTCGCGTGGGAATTTCGATTCTGCTTGAACCTCAGGAAGCTTTTCAGCCGGTGGGCTTCCCTCTCTGTCAGGAAAATAGAATCTTACTGTGCACGTTCATTGCCTTTACCTTGATATGATAATACCGAAATAGCGGAAATGTCAAGGTTTTTAACTCTCAAATCTCAGTATAATACTTCATCTTTTTCATATCACTAACTCTACCTTATTAGATAATCGTTTGAAATAAATAAAAGAATACTTCTCCTAAAGTCTGGCAGAAGAACTCTTTAAGAGAAGTATTTCCTTTTAAATTACATTTTATAAAAGTTCAAGGCTAACCTTCTATTTCGTTAATAGGTATTTTTAACAAAAAATGTTCCTGAGAGTTCTCACAGGCAATATAAATCAAATTCTTTTGCGAATCCACAAATCCATGCGGATAAAAGAACGGTTCATCAACCTTTGTCAATGGGATTTTTTTATTCCATGTCCTTGTTCCATCACTACTTACCCACATTTCCAATGGTTTTCTTTTGTTCCAGTCGCAAAATTCCTGACACATGGTAGGATTATGTATTAATAATATGTTATTTCCTGATTTCAGCAAGGTAATTTTTGATGCTGGATTTGGAATATCTGTTTTTTCCGGTTTGCTCCATGTTTTCCCGTAATCATCACTAAAAGAACGATAAAGATATCCCGTGAATTCTGCCCTCATAAGCATAACCAGCTTACCGTTTTCATACTCCGCAATATTATTTTCCCAAAGCGGTGTCTGTGCCTTCAAGTATCCTTCTATGTGAAAGCTTTTGCCATTGTCTTCTGTTCGCAGCACGCCGCATCGAAATGGCCAATTTTCATCAATACCATCATTTGGTACGGAATGAAGTTTCCAATCCCATGCTCCACAGCATTCCTGCCAATATATCGGAAATACCCATGCTCCATTGCTAAGCACAATCCCTTGTCTGACACTTCCACTTATAATTCCATTCGGAAGAGACTGTGGCTCTGACCAGGTTTCTCCGTTATCTGTGCTAAAAGAACGATATAAAATCAGCTCTCTATATCTTGACGGAGCATAATACGTCATCAAAAAGAGGCACACTGTATTGTCATGGCAAAACAGTTCTGTTGCCCACACGGCACGTTCACTATGTTGAAAAATTATCTCCGGTGCACTCCATGTGCATCCATCATCTTTGCTGCGGCTGATAATTACCAGATTTTGATTCGCCGGTTCTGTCTTACCTCCACTTAAGCAGACACATACTAAATCACCGTTTGGCATGCGCCTCAAAAGAGGTTCTCTTGCATACTCAAAGTTTGGTTTTGCTCTCAATATTAAATTCGCCGTGTAATTAAAAAGGTCTCTATTATTTGTCATATCTCTCTATTCCTTTACCGCACCTACGGTAATACCTTTTGTGAAGTACTTCTGAAAAAACGGAAAAACAATGATAACCGGTAATGCACCGATAAATGCCATTGCCATCCTGACCGTTCCTGACGGTACATTCGCTATAATGGAATTAACATCTGATGTAGCTGACATATTCTGTGAAAGGAACTGTAGGTCTGTCATTATTTTATTTAAAAAATTTTGTAAGGTGTAATAATTAACATCCGTAACAAACAGCAATCCATTATACCAGTCATTCCAATAGCCAACTCCAACCAGAAGTCCTATAGTAGCTAAAATAGGTTTTGATATCGGCACTACAACATTTCGAAAAATAGATATTTCTCCCGCTCCATCAATACGTGCCGCTTCCAACAGCACTTCCGGAATGTTTTCATTAAAAAATGTTCTTACCAGTAATACATTAAAACCATTCACCAATAAATGGGGAAAGAGTAATGCCCACATTGTATTTTTAATATGGAAAATTTGTGTATACATCAAATATGTTGGTACCATTCCACCATTAAACAACATTGTAAAAAAAACAAAAAGCATGATCAGCTTTCGTCCAACCAGTTCTTTACGTGAAATGGTATATGCCAAAAGTACGGTTACCATTATCCCTAAAGCAGTCCCCATAAAAGTAACTAAAATTGAATTTAGAAAGGATTTCGAAATTACCGTTCCCTGTTTAATCAGAAATTCATACGCTTCTAAACTCCATTTTTGGGGAAAATATGTATATCCGTATAAATTCAAAACATCATTATCTGTAAAGGATGCCACTGCCATCAAAACCACAGGAGCAATGCACATAAATGAAAAGATTCCTAGCACGACATATGCCACAATAATCACTATACTATTTCGTTCTTTTTGTTTCCTCATAACTCCACTCCTTTAGAACAAAGCATTTGAAGGACTAATTTTCCGAACCAGCAGATTAGTTAAAAACACCAGAATAAATCCAACAATTGATTGATATACTCCTGCTGCTGATGCCATTCCTACATCACCCAGCTGAATGAGAGATCGATACACGTAGGTATCAATTGTATTTGTTACGCTAAACAGTGCTCCGGAATTCTGCGGAACCTGATAAAACAATCCGAAATCCGAATAGAATACTTTACCAACAGCAAGCAAAACCATCATTATAATTGTAGGTTTTAAAAATGGAAGGGTAATATACCAGATTTGCTTCATCTTTCCCGCACCATCTAATTCTGCTGCCTCATAATAATCCTTGCCGATTGAAATGACACTTGCATAATAAATAATTGCAAGAAATCCAAAATTCTTTAATGTATTTACAAATAAAAGAATAAAAGGCCAATACTTCGGTTGACTATACCACTCAATGGTATTCATTCCCAGTTTGGTAAGAATTTGTGTATTGACAAATCCAAGATCATTTCCCAGAAAAGCATAAACCAGATATCCCACAATAATAATTGATAAAAGATATGGAAGTAATATGACTGTCTGGAAAAATTTAATGTGTATGCTGTTACGAATTTCATTCAGCAGTATAGCTATTGTAAGTGCAACCAGTGTATTCAACACTATAAATGCTAAATTATAAAGAAGTGTATTTCTGGTAATAATCAATGAAGTTGAAGTGCTGAATAAATATTTAAAATTGTTAACACCATTCCATGGGCTTCCCCAAATACCATCTCTATAATTAAATTCTTTAAATGCAACCACAAGCCCAGTCATTGGTAAATAGTTATTTATCAATAAATATAAAATTCCCGGTAAGGCCATTAAATATAATGGCAGCTGCCGTTTTATTTTTTTCAGTTTTTGCTTTTTCATCAATAAATCACCTTCCTAATTTAGAGACAATAAGACACGGTTTATTTTATTAACAGATGTCGATACTGACGAAATCACAATAAACCGTGTCTTGCTTCCATACTGCTTACTTCTCAGCCACCCAACTGTCCAACTGTCTCTGTTTCTCTGCAATCACCTTTTCAATACCAGCCTCGCGCAGAGCCTGTATAAATTTAGGCAAATATTCTTCCGGATCTAATTCGCCATTTTCCAAACCAAGTCGATATTCTGCTAATACACTATCCAAAGCAGCAATTTCTGACTTAACTGAAGAGGAATCAAACATAAAACCAATTGCCTGCGACTGAATTGCATTCTCATTGAAAGCTTTCATCTCATCATAATAATTATCATTTCCTACTGTTTCCCATGCATAAGAAATCAGCTGATTACCAAACGACCATCCCTGGTTAAGCCCATATCCATCATTTTCAGAGGTAACACCTTCCGGGTAAGTAATTAAAGTGTTGGTACCTTTCACGCGTTCATAATGTACACCCTCAATACCCCAATCAATAATATTAAGCACATCCGGATCTGAATACAGCAAATTCAGAAACTTTAATACAGGGATCTCATCTTCACATGTAATAGGAATACCCATAACAACTCCATTAATGGAATCCGTTGTAGCAACGGCCTGTGCCATACGCGCATCCAGGGTAGGAACCCCTGTTGAATTCTGTACATCTACATAGCTGCCCGGCTTTTTATCTCCCAGGTAAGAGAATAGTCTTCCTGACTTATATAAGCCTATACCCGTATCCGGGTTGATAGAACCATCACTTAAAATCCAGCCCTTATTGTACCAATCACGAATATAATTCAGCGTATCTTTATACCATTCGCTTTCATAAAGATTTACCAACTGATAGTCATTTTCGCCACAATTCATCAGAACCCCATAGTAATCGCCCATCTTATCAAATGAAGCAAATCCGGATTCCAGTACACTTTTTCCATTATCCTGAGAAGACGTCATAACCATACCCGGTTCCTTCTCAGAAACAATTGCAAATAATTCCGCCAGATCATCTGTATTGGAAATATTTTCTGCCATTTCTACCAGGTCATATTTCTCCAGAATCTCTCTGTTCAAAGAAATTCCTCTTGCCTGTGCCATATCTTTATTTACCGGCAGACCGTATATTTTGTCCCCAACTGTTGATGCTTTCAGATAATCCCCTAAAGCATCGACTACCCCAGGTGCATATTCCTGCAGTGTATCCTGTGCAATCAGCAGAAGCTTATTCTGACTAATCGCAGAACTGAAATCACCACCAAACATAATATATAAATCTAACTTTTCATTACCAGAAACCATTAGGTTTATTTGCTGGTTATAAGTACCAAGGCTTAATGGCACGAGTTCTACTTCTACATTAATCTTTTTACGAGTCTGTTCATTTAAGGCCTCTTCAATCATGTCCATATCTTCCGGAATGAATAAATTGCAGAAAAATGCAAATGTTATCTTGTCCGGTTCTGTGCTTTGTTGCTCCGATGATTCTGACAACACTTCTTTGGTTGAATTTTCAGATACCGTTTCTGTTTTTCCGCAACCTTGCAGCAACGACGAAAATGCCAACAAGGCAGCACACATAATAGCTACATATTTTTTTCTTTTTTTCATTAATCTTCTCCTTTTCTTTTAATAAATTTTTAAACCTCTTTCATACCCTGTGCACATAATCTATCATATTTCTTTTCGTCATATCTGCCCTATTTTCGACTTTTTTTGTCTATTTTTTGACATTATGTACAAATGATATCTTAAATGTGCTATAAAATATATAGTGCCACATAGCAAAAATACCAAATTTGAGAAACGAGGAAGAAACGATTATGAAAGGAACCTTAAAGCAGACCGTAAGCAAATTTATTTTTCTTTTTGTAGTTCCACTAAATATTCTTTTAATCGTAACTAATTCTTTCTTTGCGTTCTCCACCTATCGGCAAACTAAAATATCTACTGAAAGCATGGTTAATTATTTTTTAGACGATATTGATTCACGCTTGAGTACGATTTCCTTCTTTCTCATAAAAAACGGAACAGAGGATTCAGCTTTTCAAAGCATTGCTTATGATTATGTCGGCAAAGATTATGCATTGGAAAAAATTCACTTATACCAAAATCTTAATTCAAAAATTGATCTTTGTCCGGAAATTGCCTATTTATTTATGTTTCATTCTGAAAACAACGAAATGGTCATCGTCCCTTCTTCAGAATATGTGTCGCATGGCAGTTATCAGGCAAAAGAGACTCTTTGCGAAATGTTGAAAAATCCTGAACAGTTCCTGAATGCTTCCTGGACATTAATTACACTGCAGGATCAACAGTTTTTGTTGCGCTTATTTAAATGTAATAACACTTATCTTGGGGTCTGTGTACCGACAGATTCCATGATTCAAAAGTTAAAAAATTACAGTTTTTCCAACACAGCTGTAACAATTGCACCAACCGGTACTTTTACAGATAAAAATAGTATACTTGATTTTTTTCTCTTACGGCATTTTCAAATTACAGCTGATTCATCCACCGGAGATTTTTCAGTATTTTTATCTGCTGATATTCCATTGCAGAATTATATTATTATTGTCTTATGTTGGTTTACGACCTTTTTCTCACTATGTTTGCTATCTCTAATTCCAATAGCAAATACATATTTACAAAGAAATATATTAAACCCAATCCTTATATTTATCGAACATATGGATAGTATACGGGATAATGACTTTTCTTCCGAACTGACTGAAAATATGGGAAGCATGGAGATGGATCATATGGCAGCTTCTTTTAACACCATGATTCATAGAATACAGACAATGAAAATTGAGCTTTATGAAAAAGAACTGCAGCGCACTCAACTGGATTTACAATGTCTGCAGCTTCAGTTAAGCCCTCATTTTTTTATAAATACATTAAATACCATTTATTTTCTCTCCATAAATGAAGAAAACTTGCAGTTACAGTCTCTCACCTTAGACTTTATGGAATATTTCCGGGCTGTATTTAAGGGCAGTTCATCTCTCATTCCTTTAAAAAAAGAGCTGGAACAATGCTTGCGTTATATTTCCATACAGCAGGTTCAAAAAGCGCAAAAGCCACAGGTATATTTCAATATTCCCGATTCATTGACTGACTGTATGATTCCTCCGCTTACCATATTGACTTTTTTGGAAAATTCAATAAAATATGCACATGAACAGCTCAAGCTCCTAAAACTAAATGTATCTGCCATACTTCAGCAAGAGGATGCTTCTTATTACCTTATACTTACGATAAGGGACAATGGGGTTGGCTTCCCCGATTCACTTTTGCAAGATATTGAAAATTATACACCGCCTTTTTCCATTGGAAACGAACATATTGGCTTGAAAAATCTTTTGAGCAGGTTCTACTATTTTTATGACGGTAATGCATTTATTCACCTGTGTAATCCGAAGACCGGCGGAGCCTGTGCAGAAGTAAAGATTCCAATTGAACTTTAGAAAGGATTTTGCTTATGATATTGCTTATGGTCGACGATGAACCAATAATCATTCAAACATTAGCTCGTTCTATTTCCATAGAATCATTAAATATTGAAAAAATACTCCTTGCTTATAGCGCAGAAGATGCAAAAAGATATTTTTTAAATGAGCCCATGATTGACTTAGTTATGTGTGATATCGAAATGCCCCAAACAAATGGATTAGCCTTGCTTTCCTGGATTCGGGCTAATTATCCGCAAACAGGTTGTGTCTTTGTGACTAATTACAGTGTATTTCAATATGCTCAGGAAGCAATACGGCTTGGCTGCCTGGATTATATTCTAAAACCCATAACACCACAACAAATAACTGCATCTATTGAAAAATGTATTGACAAACTCCATCATCCAGATAAGGATCTTTATTTAAACCAATATTTGCAGAAAGAAAGTTTATGGCACGATATGCTTTTCTCCTATATTTCCGGTCATGAGTATATCTTACCGTCTCAGACCATGTTGGATATACTCTATTATCCGGTACTTTTTATTATTGACCGCCAGCAATGTAATAATATTCAACAAGTTGCAGATTTACGTTATAACATTCAAAAACAAATTTACACAGAAGTACAAACATTTAGTCCACATGCTGTTGTCTTTAACTACCAGCTCCAAAACATTTTTATCCTGTTTCCTTGCAAGGTACAATATATTGAGGAAGTAAAACAACAGATTAAAAATATGTATACAGCCCTCGTAAAAAATAGCCTTCCACTGCTATGTGTCACCGGATATAATGCCAAAATCCCCGTGTTGCTGGGTGAGATGAAAGATATGCTCCAATTAGATCTACATGGTCCACAAAATATTTTTGAATTTGCTGAAGTTAATGAGAGCTTATTACCCAAAAACAGTTCGCTTGTTTATGTAGTGCAAAATTACATTAAGGAACATTTGGAACAGGAAATCTGCCGGAATATCGTTGCGGACTATATACATATGAACCCAGATTATCTTGATCGTCTTTTCAAAAAAGAATTTGGATTATCTGTCTCTCAATATATTAAGGAAAAGAAGATTGATTACGCCAAAATGCTATTACGCACCACAAATTTGAGTGTAAGTGAAATTGCACAACGTTTAGGTTATATTAATCTATCTCATTTTACAGCTTCATTTAAACAAATTACAAATATGACACCTGTTAACTATCGTAAAAAATATTAACTTCATCGGTAATTTCCTCTATTCATACCCTGAATATGAAAGTGAGGTACAACAATGAAACATATACACATTCCTGAAACTAATATCACTATACCAAGAATAGCTGCAAGTTTTGCTCCGGCCGGCAGTGATTACACTGACACACACAATTATTATCTGGTAGATGCATATCTGGAACTTGGTGGCACATTTTTAGATACTGCAAATGTATACGGTCGGTGGTTTGAACAAAGACTTCCGGTAAATGAATTGTGGTTGGGAAGATATTTTTCCGAAAGGCACAACCGGCACCACTTTATTCTGGATAGTAAAGGTGGCGCATTAAATCCTTGGGATAAATCCACCCCCCGAATTAATTCCGAGTGTCTGCGCCATGATTTGGAAAACAGCCTATCCAATCTTCATACGGACTATCTGGACTATTACTGGGTTCATGTTGATGATCCTGCAGTTCCTGTGGGTGAAATACTTGAAATTATGAATCAATTCAAAAAAGAGGGGAAAATTCGCTATTTTGGATGCTCTAACTGGAGTGCAGAGCGCATTCATGAAGCTATGCGTTACGCTGATGATAAAAAAATCACCGGCTTTACAGCACATCAAACTATGAAGAATGTTGCGTATCCCAACATGCCTGCTGTTTTATATGATGGAATGACATATATTTCTCCCGAACTGGAACAATTACACACAAATGATCAATTTCCGTTATTTGCTTATACAGCAGCAGCCAGAGGTTATTTTTCACTTGCAGACCGGGCAGACTTTCAAACCTCACCGCTGTATCGATCCTGTCGGGAATTATTTGATAACAATAAGTCAAGGGAACGACTTACCGCTATTAAAAAGCTTGCCAAAGAAACCGGCTGGGATCTTACCCAAATTGTTCTGGCATACATTTATCAATTACCATATCCTTCTGTGCCGGTTATTGGTGTACAGTCACTGCGTGATATTGTTAATTGTCTAATAGCTATGGAATTACCAATTCCCACAGATTTCTTTGAAAAAATAATCAGCAAGGAGGTTCATCATGAATAAACCTACTTCCCCTGTTATTTTAGCTATTGGAGCACATGTTGGAGATATGGAATTAACTGCCGGGGGACTTTTATCTACCTGTGCAATGCAAAATTGGACTCCGGTTATTATTTCCTTAACTACAAGTGAAAAAAGTGCCAGTGCCACAGATGATTTAGACAAATTTATAGAAATGAAAAGGCGTGAGGCTACTTCTTTTGTTACTGAATTACATGGTCAAAGCATAATATATGATATTCCCGATGGTTTCCTTGTTCCAACAGATTCCTTATGCCTTGACCTTTGTGCCTTGATCCGCAAGCTGAAACCGCAGATTTTAATAACCCATTATCAAAGCACACACAAAGATCATATGGCTTGCCATACTATTGTTAATAATGCTGTTTTTTATGCATCCTTACCAGCCATCAAATGTGAGTATCCAGCTTACAACGTACCAGCATTTTATTACACAGAAAACTGGGAAGATTGTAGTTCCTTCCGGCCGCAAACCTTTTTTGACATAAGCGAAGGTTTTTCTCTATGGCAAAAGGCACTTGAGCAGGAGCAAAGTGTACAAAATTGTCCTTTTATGCCAATTGTAGAATATTATCGGCTTAAAGCAAGAACCAATGGCATTCTTATGAATTGTGAATATGCTGAAGTTTTTATGAAGGCAGAAAATATTCGTTCGTTAAATAAAGGGAATTTATGATTTTTCCCCGATGCCACATTGACCGACGGCACATGCTGAGAAGCAAACACCGCAATTTAGTTCCGGTAAATTAGCTCTCCGGGTGTGCCGCGCTGGCATCCGCCGCAGTTTTTCAGATATAACCTCACTTTTGTATCATATACTATCCGATTTTTCATATGTCTGACTACAAATTTAAATTCCAGATAAAGTGTCATATAATGTTCTAATGCGGATTGATCCACTACTGTCATTACCGGCCGCACGATTGGCTCCATCTGTAAACACTGTTCATTAATCTTTTTCTGAATATCCTGTGGATCATATACCCCAACTTCTTTGTAATTTTGCTTTTCATCAATACCAAATATTATGGTACCTCCGTCATCCCGATTGAAAAAACTGAACAACCTATCATATAGTTTCTGTGTACATCCTTTTTCCGCACTCTTTAGTTCCAAAGTTGCTGATTCACATTTTCTTTTTGAATTTCCTGTAGTTTATTTAACAATTCTTCCTTCGTCATTTCACCTTTTAATTTATCTTTTACTTTCTGGCTCTGATGATCTCCGCCGCCATCTGCCCAAGTTCCTCCGCTCCGTACTTATTCCAGTTCGGATAGACGCCGTAGACGATTTATATTTTCCGGCTGCAATGCTGTTTCTGCGGTTTATTTTCCGGTTCCGTTTTTTCCAGATCCGAATCGCAACGGATAGCAAATAACTTTTTGGATTTCCTTCTTTTTGTATCTTGTCCAGCATTTCCAAGGCTTTCAGGAAAGTGTCCTGAGATTTCAACCGGTCATTTTTTTCAAAAAAATAGAAAGTGAAGCGTAAATTTCACTTTCTACTTATTCCTGTCTTTCTGTTAACCGTTCTCCTTGATCTCCAGCATTAACAGTTCCATCGTCAGGTCAAAATTAACATTGGCATCTAATCGTCTCTTCGCCTTGTCCAGGGCTTCGATGACTTCCTCGATTCCCTCATAGCTGCTGCGCTGGGCCACACGGCGGATGGCGCTGATCTCCTCCCGGAATACGAGATGGTTCACATCACTGGTCGCTTTGAACAAAAGCACATCCCGATACCAAATGGCGATGAGATCCAGATAATCATTGATCTGCAGCTTATATTCCGTGATCTTCTTGATCGCTGCGGTGATCTCGCTCAGATCCATATCCTGAATATATTTCAATAGCGACAATGCTTCATTCTTAATATTATCGAAGTCCTCACTGGACGCCAGGGATTTCGCCTTGCCGATATTACCTCTGGCAAATGCCACACAGACCTCCGCTTTATAATCCGGCACCTGCAGCTGATGCATGAGATAATTACGCACCAGTTCATCGGCTACCGGCTTCATGTTCAGTACCACACAACGGCTTAAAATCGTCGGCAGCAGAGAATTCACGTTAGAAGTCAACAGCATGATCACTGCATACTCGGGCGGCTCCTCCAGTGTTTTCAGGATTGCATTCTGCGCCTGGGGCGTCATCTTCTCTGCCTCGTTCATAATATAGATCTTATACGGGCTGCTGTAAGGCTTGATGGCGATATCGTTGTTGATCTGCGCACGAATATCATCTACGCTGATGGTATTCGGCTTCTCATGGCTGACATAGATAATATCCGGCTGATTGTCCGACAACGCCTGCTTACAGGAATGACATTCCTGACAGGGCTCCGTGCCGCCTTTTTCACACTGTAATGTCATGGCGAATACTCTGGCAATGAATTCCTTGCCGGAAGACTTTTCACCGTTAATAATATATGCATGGGAAATCTTTTTCGCCGAAATGGCGTTCTGTAAATGCTCTTTGATCTGTTCCTGACCGATGATGTCATGAAATGTTGCCAATAGTATTCCCCCTGTCCGTATCTTATGCTATGTCTGTACACCACTTATGATCTGCTTCTATCGTACTTCCTTCTAACCTTTCGCGCAAATAAAATTTTACATGATCAAGTAAAAATATCCAATAACAATCCCCGGATCTCTCCGATCTTATTCAGGATCGCCAGATTGTCTTTTTCATCCTTCATCAATTCCTGTGCCAGCTGATCCAGGTTCTCATCCACCAGCCGGATAATGCCGTATACCCGATGTCTTCCTCGCCTGTCCAGGAAATTTTCCCTGGAAAAAGAATGAGATCTCGTCACCACTTCATTGAGAAATTCCTTGACCAGTCCACGGTAATGCCGCATATCCTTCACATCCCGTTTCTTCGCCAGTTTTTCTCCCTCTGTCGTGATCTCCGCCATGAGGTTCGTCAGCCGCTCCTGCAGTTCTGCCTCTTCCACATGGCTCGCCAGCATGAACTTGAAGCTGCCATCTGTGGGCGCAGTGTTCTGTACCTGCTCCACCGGAGCCGGCTGCTGTATCTGATTGACTCTCATTTCCATACACCCACCTCTTTTCTCCGAAATGCATTCATTACCTGATAGTTTCCAAACATTATTTCGGCGATATACCGGCTTCTTTTAAGTGTTTTGTAATAGCTTTCAGACATTTCGTCAGATCTGTATTCTCGAATCTGTCCCGGATGCCTGCTGCCGCCAGCTTTTCTTCCGAGAAATCTGCACTGTCCGCCAGGAATCTCCGGCACATTTCCTCATATTTCGGTTTCTCCTGTCTGAGTTCCCTGTCCAGTGCCCGCTGTAAGCGCACGCCATCATCCAGCTCGATATAGACCGGCAGAATCGCCTCCGCACCAAAATAAGCAATCATTTTAGTATAAGCTTCCAGCGTTCCGATCATGAGATAGTTCTGTTCTGACAGATCGATCTGCCCATCATCCACCGTAAAATACCTCCAGATGCCATAGACCGTATCATATGCCCTGTCTTCAATGACCTTTCCCTGTGCCTTTAATGCCTGAAAACCGGCTTCATCCGTGAAAAAATATTCCACACCGTTCTCTTCCCCCGCACGGATCGGTCGTGTCGTATAAGGCACGATGGTCCTCAGATCCATCGTGCCCTCTTTCATCAGTTCTTTAAATATGGTGTCTTTTCCGGAGGAACTTTTCCCCATGAGATATACTATTTTTCCCATACTCTCTCATTTCCGTTGTTTTATTCTCATGGCATTTGCATACCTTTTTATGATAGATTGATAACACGATCCTTTATTCCACTTCTACCACGTGGATCATATCGGTCTTACCTACCACACCCAGGGGTACACCTGCGGTAATGACAACTGTGTCACCAGTCTTTACCAGACCTGCCTGCTTTGCCTTGAATACCGCTTCCTCGAACAGAGCATCCGTGGTCCGCTCCTTCTGGATCATGACAGGTTTTACACCCCACAGCAGATTTAACTGGCGGTATACCTTCTCATCCAATGTACAGCCGATGATCTGGCATCCGGGCTTATAACGCGCGATCATATTCGCGGTAAATCCGGACATGGTTACGGTGATGATGGCTGCTGCATTCAGATCGGAAGCCACACTGCAGGTCGCATAGGAGATTGCCGTAGTAATATCGGGAGTTTCCTGTCTGTCTTCCTTAACTTTCTGCATTCTTCCGCGGTAGTCAATATCCTGCTCCGCTCTCTCTGCGATACGGCTCATGGTCTTAACTGCCTCTACGGGGTACAGACCGGCTGCACTCTCGCCGGACAGCATGATGGCTGTCGTTCCATCATAGATGGCATTTGCAATATCCGTTGCCTCAGCTCTGGTAGGACGGGGATTCTTGATCATGGATTCCAGCATCTGGGTCGCAGTGATTACATGCTTGCCCTGTGCCACTGCCATCTTGATCATCTTCTTCTGCAGAATAGGTACTTCTTCCAGAGGGATTTCGACACCCATGTCACCACGTGCTACCATGATACCGTCTGCCACGTTAATGATCTCTTCCAGATTCTGGATACCCTGCATGTTCTCGATCTTGGCGATGATCTTGATCTTGCTGCCTCTGTCCTCTACGATCTTGCGCACTTCCTGAATATCTTCCTTGGTTCTGACAAAGGAAGCTGCGATAAAGTCAAATCCGTGCTCTACACCGAAGACAATATCTGCCAGATCCACCTCACTGATATACGGCATGGACAGAATTGCTCCGGGCACATTCACACCCTTATGGTTGGATACAAAACCACCGTTGATTACTCTGCAGACGATCTCTTCACCTCTGATCTCTTCTACCGTCATCTCGATCAGACCGTCATCAATGAGGATTGTTGTACCGACTTTGATATCGTTTTTCAGATTCTTATAGGAAATCGTAGCTTTCTGGGCGGTTCCCATAATTTCTTCCGTGGTCAGGATGAACTGCTGACCGGATACCAGCTCTACCTTACCGCCTTCAAAATCACGCAGACGGATCTCGGGTCCCTTGGTATCTAACAGAGTTGCTACCGGCAATCCCAGTTCCTTACGTACTTTCAATACTCTGTTGTATTTTACCAGCTGCTCCTTATGGCTTCCGTGGGAAAAGTTGAATCGTGCTACATTCATTCCGGCAAGCATTAACTCTCTTAATTTCTCCTCACTCTCACTGGCGGGACCGATGGTACAGATAATTTTGGTCTTTCTCATACAAGCTAAATCCTTTCTGCTGTTAAAATTATTCGTTTTTTACTACGGTAATGCGATACCAGGCATCTTTTGTCACTCCCTGAACATTCAGGTCTTCTTTCAAGTATTCCGCAAGCTGTCTGCAATGCGTCTCCTCAATCTGTTCTCCCGGTACCAGCACAGGAATCCCAGGTGGATACAGATTCACGAAATCTCCTGCGATTCTTCCCGCTGCCTGTGACAGCAGAATTTCTTCTTTTTCGGCATCCCAAGCCTGGGCAAGGGACATCCGCACTTCGGGATGCAGCTGATAGAGAGAGATTTCCTCCTCTTCTCTGCCGTCCTGCTTCTGTCTGCTCTGCCATTTTCCCGCAGTGATATCGCGGTCGATTGCAAGCAGCGCATCTGTCATTCTCCGATATGCTTCTTCCCCATCTCCTATGGTAAACATCGCAAGACAATATCCCGGTGCTGCCATCTCCAGCTGCAGATGATATTTCTTTAATAGAATATCATAAATCTGCTGTCCTGACAAACCTGCCTTTGCAGATACTATGATCAGTTTTCCGATATCCTGTCTGGCATCCAGCGGTAAAAAGCTTAAATTTCTGCATTCTGACAGTTCTGTCAGCATCCTCAGATAATTTATCTGGAATTTTGTGAACAGATAGTCTCCCTGCTCCTCTACTACCTGCAGTGCATTGTCAATTCCTGCCATCAATACATAGGATGGGCTGCTGGACTGGTAAATATGCAAAAATCTGCGCAGGCGGTCTCTGTCGATCCGATTGCCGTTCACATGGAGCAACGCACTCTGAGTAAGTGCCGGTAAAGTCTTATGCACACTGTGAATGACCAGATCCGCTCCGCACTGACAGCTGTTCTTCGCAAGTCCTTCTGCCAGTCCCAGATGCGCTCCGTGCGCTTCATCCACGATCAGAGGAATTCCCTTGCTATGCACGATCTGCGCAATCTTCTCTATATCCGCAATCCTGCCTTCATAGGTGGGCGACACCAGAAATACTGCATCCGGCACAGGTTCCTTCGCCAGTGCTTCCGCGATCTGTTCCGGAGTTATCGCATCATAAATATCATACTCCTGCATCATTTCCGGATACAGATAAGATATTGTTAAATTTCTCAGGTATGCTGCATGATACGCTGACTTATGTCCGCCTCTGGTCATAAGGAGCCGTCCGCCCTTCGGAACCGCTGCGCTGATAGCAGCCAACACACCGCAGGTACTGCCGTTGACCAGATAAAAACTTTCCTCCGCACCATACAGTCTGGCAGCTTCTTCCTGTAATCTTAGCAGGATCTCTTCCGGAGCATGTAGATTATCAAATCCATCAATCTCCGTGATATCTATATTCATGATCTCCTGCGGTAATTCACCACAGACCTGCCTCTTATGTCCCGGCATATGATAGGGGTATTCATCCGTTTCGCTATATGCCTTCAGTCTCCGGTACAGCTCACCCACTTATTATTCTCCCGTCCGGGGAATCCTTCCCCGTTTATTTTTTCTGTTCTTCTCTCGTCTCCCGAAGCTTCTCAATCAACGCTCCGTGACCCTTGTGTACATGAAAAGTCTCCATGAGAGAGCACCATTTATCTGCCATAGTAACAATCCATGCCTCTCTGCACATGGGCATCGCCGAAATTGTCAAGGGCCACATATGCTTTTTTATAATGTCTCTCTCCCTGGGTGTCAGCTGATATTCCTGCTGCGCATTCTTAAGTGCTCTGCCGGGATGATAGAAGCCATGAAGCTTATGAGGGCTGACATAATCCTGCGTATGCCAGTCATACAGGAAATAATCATGCAGTAATGCTCCGCGGATCAGCTCTTTCTTCTCACAGGGAATATGCAGTTTCTCACTGATGGCAAGACTGCATTTTGCCACATTCATGCTATGATCATTCACGGTCATATTGCCATGCTGCACATGAGACCTGGTAGATCTGAAATTCTTAGAACGCAGAATATCCGGTGCTGCAGCCCGGATCTCCTGTCTAAGTTCACGTTCTCTCTCAAATTTTTCTTTCCATTTTCTTATTTTCTTTGCCGAACGTTGTTTCATAGGGTCGCCTTCCTTCCAATTGTCCCCTCTTCAGTAAAGAATTAGTAATAATAGCATACTACCGGGAAGCCGGTGGATACATACTCATAGATAGATGCTGCCATGTGTAAAGGCAGATTGATACAACCGTGAGAACCGGATGTCAAATAAATGGTTCCTCCGAAAGCTCTCCGCCATGTTGCATCATGCATGCCAACATTACCGTTAAACGGCATCCAGTAATTAACCGGTGTTTCATAATTTGCACCACGCAATATTGCATTTCTGGTCTTATAGGTCAGGCCGAATACTCCGGGCGGTGTCACGCAGTCAGCTTTACTCATATTGCCGGATACAAAATCTGTCTCCAGAACAATATCTCCATCCTTGAACAGATACAGATGCTGATTCGTCAGATCGATCTCAACATAAGAATTGCCGATATCATTGCTTCCTTTTTGAGCACCTTTGCTGATGTATGCCGGTTCCTTATCCACAGTCTCACCGTTTTGAATGGCTTCTGTCAATGCTTTGATCTCTTCCTCACGGTCTGTCTTCCAGCCGTATGCACCGCTTGACAGGTTCAGTTCAATGCCCTGTACTGTGGTAAATTTTCTCTTTTTTCCATAAGTATCGTACTCTTTTGCCTGCTCCGATACAAACTCGGCGATAGCTTCCTCATCCAACTGCGGACCCCTGTCACCCACCTGGATCCATTCGTGAATAGTATCTCCGTCTACAACAACTTTATTGCCGTTCCAGTCATAGGTGATCTGCGCACTGACCCACTTATTCATGGCATCGCAGGCTTTTACCAGCGCGGTGTCCTCTGCCGTTACCCTTGCGGTCTTATAACATCCCTGCTCTTCCAGATCTACCGAAGTAGCTCCCGCCATAATCGCTGCAGATACCACATCCTCTACCTGGTCCAGATCCAGTGTCGATCCCAGTGTCTCCGGAACGATCTCATAGCTCTTCGTTTTTTCGGAATACTCACTGATATATGCATCTTCCGGCTCAATCATATTTTTCTTCTGTAAAGCAGGCATCTGGGCCAGCTGCTCCTGCAATTTATCTGCATCGTAGGCTACTCCCTGGACCATATCATAATTCTGTGCGCTCCACAGCATCTCGATCCACAGGAATTCATTCTGTATGTTCAAAAGCTTCTGCGCTGCTCCCTGCGTGTCCACCCAGTTCATTCCGATCTCCGGTGCTGTCACCGTTCCGATCTCTTCCTGTACGCCGTTCTCATCTCTTCCAAATATCTGCAGGCTGTACTGCTGGGACTGGCTGTCCATGATCGCTGCCACTTCGGCTGCTGTCAGATTACTGCAATCCGTATCATTTACCGATGTCTGATACAGGAAATGAGAGTGATAATAAAAAGCTCCAACTCCGTAAGCTATCAGGAGTACTACTAAGATTCCAAGTCCGATCCAGAGACCTTTCTTACTTTTTTTCGTTTTGTCGTTGGTCTCTTCTTTGGTTTCTTCTTTTGTCGTTTCTTCTTTTGTTTCTTCCTTTGTCGCTTCTTTTATTTCCTCTTTTATTTCCTCTTTATTTTCCTTCTTTGTTTCTTCGGCTACATCTTTGTTTTCGTTTTCCATTTTATCTTACGTTTCTCCCTCATATTATTCCTATTGCGGTCATTATAGCATTTAATTTTATAAAAAAACAGTGTGAAAAGGGCGAAAAATTGCCCTTTCACACTGATTTAGAATACTACTTGCACTAATATCATGTATAGTATCGTTCCAGCAGCTATACTCAACAAAGTATTCCGCTTCCAGATATGAAGTCCCGCAACCACTGCCACAGACAGTAACTCCGGAATTCCATGATTGCCGGTAAACAGGTCAATGCCCTTCACACAGTATACAACGAGAATTACCATGATCGCCGGCGGGAGTACTTTTCCCAGGTAGGTCACGGTCGCCGGAACTTCTCTCTTCCCTCCGAACAGTACGAAGGGAATTGCCCTTATGAATAAAGTAACAATAGCTGCAACTGCTATGATTCCGATGGAATGTAACATTTTTTCTTAACTCCTAACAAAATAATCGCTGTAATGGTCAGTGCCGGCAGTAAAAATGCATCCGCGCCCAGCAGAATCAGGCATAGCACTCCGACTGCGCCTCCAATGATCGCAGGCTTATGTTCTTTCGTATCCATCCACTGATTGACTACGATGACTGTAAAAAGCGCTGTCATGGAAAAGTCAATTCCCGTGGTATTGATCGGCAGCACACTTCCTGCCACCGCTCCCACACAACTTCCCAGGAGCCAGTAACAATGATCCAACAGAGATATGTAAAAGCTGACTCGCTCTTCTCGCATCCCCTCCGGAACTTTCAGATTGCATAATAAAGAAAATGTCTCATCTGTAAGCGAGAAGATCATGTACGGGTAAGTTACACCCATTTTTTTGAATTTCTCTACAAAAGAAAGGCCGTAAAACATATGTCTGCCATTGACAAACAGTGTCATGATCAATGTATACCACAGGCTTGCTCCGGCTGTAAGTAACGTAACCAAGACAAATTGCATGCTTCCCGCATATACAAACAGGCTGATAAAAAAGGCCCACCAGAATCCATATCCAGCATCATTTAGCATTAATCCAAAGGCAAATCCCAGGAAAAGATATCCCAACATCACCGGAACGGACTGCACTATTGCATAACGTAATTCTTTTATCTTGTTTTCCATTGGTAAATCCAGTCTCTTTCGCAATTTCATTGTTCTCGACGAATTATTTTAGCATACCATGATTTGTCAGACAATAGTCTGATATAGGTTCTATTTTTGTAATAGGCATTAAAAAAGATCAATATACTTACAGTATATTGATCTTACCCAATGAGACACGGGGGATTCGAACCCCCGACAACTTGATTAAAAGTCTTAGACAGATTTGTTTTCCCATTTATCATGATTTTTCTATGGTGTAAAATCAGTCAATTATGGCTGAAAGTGTTTTCTATCTTTTGTGTTATGGCATACTATTTTCTAAATTGTTAGTCATTTATTAGTCATTCATGATTTTCATAGCTACCCGCTCCGTGCTGCTGGTCCATGTATTTTCAAACGTGGCAGCAGACGTCCCCTGCAGGGCATAACTGTATATCCTGTCCTCTTCCCAGTATGGTTCCAGCACCTTCCGGATCCTGGGTCTTCTCATATATCGCAGAGCATCCGCTTCTATGTGTCGGACTCTCTCCTTATTGGTTCCCAGCTTTTTCCCGATCTCATCCAGTGTGTGTCTCTCCTGATACCTTTCCCGGATCACAGTTGCCTGATCTTTCGGAAGAGTGTCCACGATTAGCCAGATAACTGTTCTCAGTTGATCCTGCTGCATCCGGTCCATTGCATCCCCTTCCATATCCTCCGGGCTGGGGATTAGATCATACATGGACATATCCTTTTCCTCTCCGATCGGCTTGTCCATGCTGCTCATTCCCGGAACCCGGCTCAACTTCCCGCAGTTCTGTATATACCGCTGTATACTCTGCGTGATCCAGTAGGTGGCATAAGTGAGAAACTTCGCACCCTTGTCCGGCTTGTACATCTCTACGGCCTTGTATAAACCGATAAAGCCCTGGTTGATAAGATCCTCCAGCTCCTCTGCTACTTCATACTTCCGGGCTATGGTTGCCACATATCCGCTGTTATTTTCCCACAACGATTCAAGATTTTCATGCACATTTATTCCGTCTTGTATCTGCTTCACCAGTTCCTCGTTACTCATGCTATTCACCATCCCTTGTATGAAAAAACACCCTAGATGATCTATGGATAATCTAGGGTGCCTGTTCTCTGCCACTTACCGGATGCTGTCTGTGCATTGTTGCACTTTAGATTATAATAACTTCAGGTTATCATCCAGCCTGTTTTCTACGAATTCTGCCATGCTGTCCATACTCGCAGACACACTTGTTGTTCCCTGATTGAATGCATTCCAGGACTTGGAAGTTGCTTTTACATTATCAGCATTAATGTATGTATCAACATTCCCTCTTAACTGGCTTAGGAGCTTTTTGTTTTCCTCTCTGTTGTCTGCCGGGATCAACACGGTAAACTCCTGGATCTGTTCGTCCTTGCTTTTCTGCAGCATGGTTCTTATTAGTGCCAGTGCATTATAATCATCCGCATAAGTATCAATGATGTTCTTAATGTCATCCTCTTCACGAATGGCCCCAACCTCCAGCATTTTTACAACATTTGCAAGTCCTGATTGATAATTTCCATCTGTTAATCTTCCAGAGCTGCTCTGTCTCCACTGCTCCTGCAAATATTCCAGTCCTTTGTCAATTATTTCAACCGCCTTATCATGGTATGAAATAGCTGTTGGAGCAAATGCATCCACTACCTGTTCAATAGCCTGCTGCTTACCTATCTCCGTATACTCAAGGCTACTCCTGATCTGTAATACCCGATTCTGAATATTATTATATCTTTCTTTGAACTCCATAAACGCATTGATCAGTTCTCTCTTTTTACTCATCCTTTTTCTCCTTTACAAAACAAAACGCAGGAACAGAAAACCTCAATATGAGGAATTCCATTCCCGCGCCAATTTCTTAGCTTCCAGGCTCATCGCCTAGGGTACTTCCGTATTTGATTGTATTCATAATATCACATATTATTCACTCTATCAACATACCCAATGCATTTTTTCGATAATCAACCATACCACAAAATCTGCTACAAAGGCTATTGCATATAAACCATTCATGATTTTTATGCTTTTAGGAAATGTTATTTTTGTATTTTTAACCATTCTGATTCTATCTATATATGCCAATAATAAAGTTACCAAATTTGTTATTACCATACCAATCAGCAAAACCGTGCCAATCAGTCGGTATGGACTGGCCTTATCAATATTTTCCAATACTGATGACGTAAATATCATCCCTGCTGTAAACGAAAACACAATTGATGCAAAAATTCCCAAAATAGTAATAGAATCTTTTTGAACACCTTCTATTTTGTCAACCATTGCGTCTGATGTTTGTTGTAATTCATCTAACGTTTCTTTCGATTTTTCAATTTGCGAATTGTTCTCATCTGCTGCCGTTCTGAGACTATCTAATAGTTGTTTTTCTCTTCTGACCTGATCATCAAAGCTTTCAGCAAGTGACTGTGTGTATTGTAATTGTTCCTTAACAGACTCCTTGTTATTGTTAATTTCCCATTGAATCTGCTGTACTAACAGTATTCTTCCTGCTTCTAAACTTATATGGTCTCTGAGCTTAAACAAATTTTTTATATACGGTTTATTCTTTGCCAACGCATATTCGTAAACATTATCTATGCTGTATATCAATGAATCTAGCTGAAATACCTTTTCTCCTTTTACTTCAACACTATTCAATTCCCGTATTTTCCCAGATATACTTGAATACTCATGTCTGAATGATTCATCTACTTTTCCGTCTTTTGTGAGATATATATTATCTAATTTTTTGCATATTTCTTCGCAGTCTTCTTTGCTATTTACTTGAAAGAGTTCTTCAATGACGTTATTAATTTCTTGGACTTTGCTTGTGTATGCCTGCATAATCAATCCCCTAAATCGGTATCATCCATAGCCAGTACTCTTTTTTCTATTAGACCTGTAGGATCTATTCTATCATTGTATACTCGATCCCACGGTTGCCCTTTTCTATGGGTCATATCTACCAATGTCCACGGATCTATTTTCCGTAATTTTTCAATGACGGGTTGAATCAGGTTCAGATCTATCTCTTCAATCGTTGTTACATAAATGTTCTGTATCTTAGCTGCCCCATAACCAGAAAACATAAAATATACTTCTGGTACTACCGGACCATGCTGCCAAGCATATATTTCTTCCGGAAACAACGGTTCACCCTGTCGCATATAATACACTTGTAAATAATATAATATTTTCTGTAGTTGCAAGTTACTTATTGGTGCTCCTTGAATCATGCAGTATGTGATTACATATTTAGCAATTTCAATAACACTATACATATCTTTTCCTTTCATGGGTAAAAATAAAACATCACCAACGAATACCCTTATATACTCATTGCCAATGTTTAGACTTGTTATACTGTATGTGCTTTTCTATATTTTAACACAGCTTAGTAAAAATGAATAGTGGATTTTCTCATTTTTTCTACTTTTTTGTTGTTGTAAATGCGTTATTTGAAATCATTTTTCCATAAACGCATTTATTTTTTCTTTTTTGATTAAAATATAAGTTTTTGCATATCATCAGTTCAATTACCGTATGATCCTGTATCATTATAATTAAAACTGAGAGAAACGATGTCTCCCCAAAATATGGAGGTATCATTTCTCTCAGTTCCTTACTTCTATGTTTTGCTCTCTTGGGTATCAATATACGCTTTTTTATAGTTTCCCTGCTGCCCGGAAGTCCTACAGGATTTGACAACCGGTTTTAATAACTCCAGGATCCTGTCCAGCTCTTTCCTCTCCTGATATGATATTCTAATTTTCACACTCATGGCTTGTACTCTCCTCTCCCTTTTAGGGTGTTAGAAATGTTAGTATTCTTTTTAGGGACTGCGAAATCTGCGGATACCCACTTTATCCTACAGTCCTTTTTAGGGTGTCCGATTTGTCCGGATACTCTTTTTAGGGTGTCACCTTTGTCACCATCCCTTTTTAGGGTGTCGGAAATGTCGGGATGCTTATTGCAACTCTCCTAGCTCTTTCCCTGCAAATAGAACCATTTTTGCAACAATGCGCTTCATCTGCCGTTCGCTGTATCCAGAAGCTATCCGGATATATGGAACTGGCTTTCCTATCCCTTTTATCCAGTATCTGGCAGCTATGATCTCCTGCTCTTCCGGCTTCAATGCCTGATAGGAATTTTCTACCGCCTGCAGTTCCTTTTCTGCTTCCGCTGTCCACTTGGTAGGCCTGCTGCCTCCCTTCTGCAGATACGTTTCATATTCAATTTTCTTCCTAGGATACCGGAAGATAACTGTTTCTATTATCCTCCGGCTCTCTTTGCTGATCTTTGCCCCACTCATCCTGCTGCCTCTCTTGAGCTGATCACATCCCGTTGCCATGCCAGCGCCTGTTCCACGCTCTCTGGTTTCCTGCCGTTCTCCCGAGTGTAATTTCGCACTGCGTTCTCTCTGGTCAACTCCTGCCACCGTTCGTCTGACATCTGGGGAACTTCCAATACTGGAAGCTCTCCCGCCGGTGTCTTTATTTTTCCTATCTGTGCGTATCTCTCAAATACATTCATGATCTTTCCTCCCCATACAGTTCTTTTATCTGCTTTATCAGTTCTCCCTGCCTGCAGTAGATATGCCACAGGGCTGCTGCCGCCTCTTCCTCATCTGTAGCAGAAGCACCTTCTGCAAAGGCAACCTGCATAAATCCGATTAGTGCATTGAGCTGATCCAGTTCATACACCACACCATCTAACTTCTGGAGGTTCTCTCCACTACTGATTGCCTTCATCTATTCTGCTCCTTTCGTGTTTCTGACATCATCCAGTACAACCATAACTTTTTCCATGAAATTTTTCACGCAATCCGGAGTATTTGCAAGTGTTTCTCTTTTCCACTCTGCATACTGTATATCATCCCTTTTTCTGCAGTCTACGGCTATCTTCGCAATCTCTGGAATCAAATGTATGTATAATTCCTGTTGTGTCATATAGAGCTGACTCTCTGCCTTCTTTCTCTGTATCTGTTTGTACCACCGGAAATGCGCAATCGGGACAGCTCCTACTTTCTCCAGATGAGGCGCAAACAAATACTCATACGACACATTGAACAGGCGAACAAGTCCTATGCTTTCTTCAAGCGTTATGCCCTGCCGTCCCAGAAGTTTATTCCATGTTCCAGGATCATCCTCTGATACGTGTGGATTACATCCCATGTGATCAGAAACAGTGCAGATGCTGTAGCCACTCTCCTTAATTTCCGCAAGCAGATTCGGGTATTTGCTCTTTTCAATGACATCATAGCCTAACCAATCGTAATTCATATCTTTCCTTCCTGCCGGTACTCTGCTATAATACAGAGGAATCCGGACTTTACTAGGGTTGTTGGGTTCTATTGCCCTGTGACGGTGTTGCAGCACTGTCCGGGGCGCTTTCTATTTCCTGCAGCAGTTTCTGTTTCTGCTGCTCTCTCATTGCTTTCCGGATCGATTCCTCCGGGAGCTGCACCGAATATGTAGTACTCTCGATCCTGTCCGTGATCCGGTCATCCATCTTCAGGCGGTTCACCGGAATGTTACTGGTGTATATGGTCGGGAGCCTGTTCACATACCTGTCATTCACCAGACTATACAGAACAGTGTCTATCCACTCCTTGGACATCTGTACTCCGATATCATCCACAACCAGGAGCCCTGCATGGCGGATATTGTTCACATCCTCATCATCTCCGGAGAACCCTTTCTTCGTCATCTCCAGAAAATCAAGAATATTCACGAACTTCACCACACCTTTATAACGCTTTGTAATTTCATTCAGGAGGCAGCAGGCCAGCATCGTCTTTCCACTTCCCTTAGTGCCGGAATGAATATACAACCCCATTCCCTTATTTCGCAGCTTCTCATAATGCAATATGTATTTGTTTACCATTCCTTTGGCTTCCGCCACATCTCCCTGGTATCTGCTCCACTGGAAATCCTTTGCCCTCACATCCAGAAATTCAAACGGCATCATTGCCCGGATCTTCCGGAACTCGGATTCCTCTGCGGTCACTCCTGCTGCCGGCAGTAGATACTCATATCCATTTTCGTCCTCTAGCATCAGGTGATTGCCCTGTCTGTATACCCTGATATCTTCATACTGTGCATTTGTCATGTTCTCCCACCTGGGGAACCTCACAAGCGTTTTTCGCATATAGATCCGTCTTTCGCTCAATTCCTCCGGTGTCATGCTCCGTGCATACCACTCCATTCCTCCCGGTTTCCTCAACCGGTACCGGGCTAACTCTTCCCCGGTTAGTTTTGTTGCACCGGTGCAACTCTGTTCTTTCTCCATCTGCTGCCTCCTTACTGGAACGGATCATCCGGAGACGGTTTCAGATTTTTGTACATCTCACGATAAGGTGCATAGAACTCTTCATCCGTCTGCGTTGGTTCCTGCTGTTTTGTAGTCCTGCTGCCTCCTCGATCCTGCTCCCTGGCCAGCCAGCTGTTTATAAACCGGTCAACTCCTCGTCTGGTCTTCCGCTTCGTGGGATTGCTGTGGGACCATGCCACCATCTTCCTGAGTTCCTGCTCCACATCGACTGCAGGATATGTAGTTTTCCAGATATCAATCTTATCCAGGGGGACATCATAGACACTTTTGTCATTCAATGGAATGCAGATACCGCTCTGCGGGCTTGGAGTAGCTTCTGGCTCCGAGCTAATAGTATTATTTAACTCTATATTAACTCTATCTCTAATTATATCTTTAGCTAAACTATACTGCGCTTCCGTCCCTAAAACATCTTGTACTCTTTCTGTATCCAGTTTGTATACATTGTTTACAAGTTCAAGTCTTTCACGTTCAGCCACATGCTTTGTTTTTCTGTACCGGTCAGTTTGAATATAATTGTGCATTTTCCAGTGTCTTATAACTATAAGACCACTTTCAAAAGGAATTACATACCCCTTTGCAATCAATACTTTCATATCGTCCTGTTTGCAATCTACAATTTTCATAATTTTCTTGGGTGAGGCTACAAAACCGTCATCATCTGCTCTTAACCCCAAATGAAAATATAAAGCTTGCGCTGAAAGTGGCATATCCATGAATTTATCGGTGTCTATCACATCCAGACTGAACATTCTTCTATTTGCCATATTTCTGTATGTCCTCCGTTTCATTTAGTTACTATGGCGTTACATCTTGTTACAATGTAACGTTTTACGATTGTATACAGCGGTATCTTTCGTATACGCCCGTATTACCGGAACGGCATTTCATCCTCATACTGATCTATGCCCTCCAGTGTCATCTGGTAATTCTCTTCTGTCATCTTGTCAGGCATCTGCCGAAAGATCTTCATTGCTGCCTGGAACTGCTGTATGGTCATTTCCTGCAGATTCCGTATTTTGTACTGGTAGCACACCGCCGCTTCCTTGGCTCCGGTCCTCTGGATCTCTTTCCGGATCGTGTTAATGTGCTGTTGCTGTACCAGTGTCGGTCCTGTCCTGCTGCCTCCCGTAGTGTTCTGGGGACTGCTGCCTCTGGATCCGGACGGATCAGCTCCATTGTTCAAGGTATCCGGATCCTTGGCATCATCGATGCAGAACAAACCGTTCAGCGCATACTTCCTGGCATAGCTGCTGCAGGATCCTGTGATCTGCGCTGCATCCATCTTCGGTCGGCTCTCACATTCCCTGGCATAAGCTATATTCACGATCTTCTGATCGCTCTCTGTATCCTGAAACACGGCAGCAGCCTTTATGTAAAACCTATCTCCGATCTGCTGTATCTCATCGGTCAGTAGAAGGATTGCTTTTACTTCTGCCAGCAATGGCTTCAATGCTTCCTGAATATCCTCGCAGCTCCGGTAATGATAATCACCGAACTTGTTATACTGCCCCTTCGGTGCTTTCAGATTCTGCTGGACATACAGGAGCTTCTGCGTAATGCTTCCACCTATGTCCATGCCTACTCCTTTCCGTCCCCGGTCTCCAGATACTCTGCCAGCTTGTCCAGGTTTACAAGGTACTTGGTTCCTACCCGGACATGAACCACCTTTCCTGTGATGCACATCTTACGGATTGCGCTGTACGGGATCCCGGCCAGTGCTGCTGCCTCTTTCAAGGTTCCCATCCGGGGAATTGCTTTTTCTGTTGCCATTCTGAAATATCTCCTTTCTTGATAGCATTTTACTGTTAATTTTTTTTGTAAAAATACTTTAGACGGTAATTTATACACTGTTACTGTTTTGATTGAAATTTGAAAAAATCACACCCTAAGTTATGGCTGTCTAAAATATTTTAGGGTTTCGCTTTCAGTCTTTTTGCACGTTCCGCCTTCTGCTCATCAGTAAGGTTCATTCCCGGGTTAATTCTCACCCATTCTACGGGTATATGTGCATACAAACTTCCATCTTTGTTCTCTGCCAATATCTCGCATTTGTCAGGATACTTCTCCGCCAGCTCTTTTATTCTAGTTATGGTGCGCCTCTGCGATAAGCTGAGCGTTGCTCTTTTGTCATCCTTTACCCATTCGATTACATTCTCCGCATAGCCTTCATAATCAGGGCTGAGGATGTCCTCCACTGGGCAACCCACTGCATCCGCAATTCTTTCCAGGGTAGAGCATTCAATAAAACCTCGCTTTAATATCCACAAATAGGTCATTTTAGAAAGGCCTGTAGCTTTCTGGACATATTCGTCAGTAAGCTGCTTTTTGCTCAAAATATCCAAATAGTTACTTACATTCAACCTCATACGTTTTATTTCTCCTTCTTTTCAACCTTGATCAGCCCGGCAACAATGCCTTTAAGAACATCCTCTTCCATGTATGACGGAATGCTGTACTCTTTGTTCAGCTCTGCCAGAATGATCTTTGCTTTCTCTGCTTTGCTCATATTGCCTTGTCCTCCTTAGTCCTCGATAATGATAATGTCTTTTGCTTCCAGATCCAGGGCCTTACAGATTGCCGGTACTACTTTGATCTTCCCCAGACGTTTACCGTTCAGAGCATTGGATACAGCTTGCTGGGTTACATTTCCCTGTAAGGCTATCTCCGTGGCGGTAAGTCCTTTTTCTGCCATAGCAAGATAGATCTTTTTTGTGTCTAATCTCATTTTCATTTCTGCATTCTCCTTTCTTATTGACACACTCAAATGATTGTGTTATTATCATATTGCAATCTTTTGAGTGTGTCAAGTATTTTTTACAATCTTTTGATTGCGTTGCAAAATTATGTGTGCTATATTCTAATTACTGGAGGATTAGCGCATGGCACTAAATGAATTACAAAGATATCGAAAACAATGTGGACTTACTCAAAAGCAATTAGCAGAGAAATGTGGACTTGCTCCAGGTACCATACAACAATATGAACTTGGAAAACGTAAGCCTAAAATAGAACAGCTTCAGAAAATAGCAAATGCATTGAATATACCTGTAGAATATTTATTCGATCCCATAAATATAACTTTTATGAGTGAAACCGACCGTGAAAGAATAGAATACTATCAGTCAAAAGGAAACAAAGATATTCAGTCTATATTGCTGCAAAATGGATACTCATTAATACAACGTGATGATTATTATCTTTTGCAAATTGTCTCAGGACATATACATGGGAAAAAAATTAGATTAACAAAAAAAGAATACGATGCACTTATAAGTGATATAGATTTTTTTATTAAATACGTTGTTGATAAAGTTTTTGATTCTCATGATTACTATTTTGATGATTAAATCTGGAACTAGGGTACATCCTGTACCCCAGTTGAACCCGTGACAATCTGACACGGATTGAACTGGTAAATTTTTCTTACCAGTTGCACCGGTGCAACCGTACGATTTTTCAGTACGTTTCATTTTGCAACCGGCTGACCTTTGACAATATAATATACTTACCCGGGTAGTCGGGGGACGTGTTCTCATCTAATCCGAGCCTTACGGAAAGGATGATTATTATGGTTTCATGGAATGACCTGTTTACTTTCGTCATCATGCTGGTGGCGATACTTACCTACATAGAGACCCAAAGAAAACATAAGAAATAGCCGTCCTGACCCGGAAAGTTTAGGAACGGCTATCTCTATTTTGCTTAGTATTGATTTTCGCCGGATCGGGTGAAGTGCACTCACCTTCCGACTACCTTGTTAAGTATATTATACGCAATATACCGTGGTTTTTCAACCACAAAATAAATCAGCTCCAGTGCTACCAACACCAGAGCTGATCCGATCTTACCGGGATACCCGATAAAATGCACCTTGAACAAGTGTATTTTATCATCTTTCCCCGGTAATCTCAATAGATTCCGGGCATTTTTATGCCCTTTTTTACGAAAGGATGGTAAAATATGGCAAGTATTCGAAAAAGAGGAAGAGGATACCAGATCACGGTGAGCAATGGCCGGGACATTCATGATAAGCAGATCCTCGAAACTACCACATGGGTCCCGGATCCGGACAAGACGGAGAAGCAGAATCAGAAGGACCTGGACGCATTCGCCATAGACTTTGAGCGTAAAGTAAAGTCCGGTATGTTCCTGCAGGGTGAGAAGATCACTTTCCTGGAGTTCTCAGAACGTTGGATGCAGGACTATGCCACACTGCAGCTGGATGAGACCACAACATCAATCTATCAGATATTACTGGATACTCATATTCTCCCGGCAATCGGACACCTGAAGCTCTCCAAGATCCAGCCGGTACATATGAACAAGCTCTACAAGGAAATGAGTGAGCACCGGTTGGACGGGAAAGACGGTGGCTATTCTCCCACCACGATCAAGCGTGTTCACGCTCTGATCTCTTCCGTCCTGTCCACGGCTGTCCAGTGGAATGTCATACTCTCAAACCCATGTGAGAGAGTGAAGCCACCGAAGCAGCTCCGGGACATATCGGACATTCAGTATTTTACCGAGGAAGAGACTGCTGCCTTTCTGCAGTTCCTGTCAGATGGTACCGAAGCCGGAGAGATCAAGCTACAGTATAACATCTTCTACCAGATTGCAATCTTCTGTGGTCTGCGCCGGGGAGAGTCCATTGCCCTGCTCTGGTCCGACATAGACTTTGAAGCAAAGACCATGAGCATCACCAAGAGCACCAGCATAGTCAAGGGCAAGGCACTGACCAAATCCACCAAAACCAAGTCATCAGTGCGCACCATAAGCATTCCAGACCATATTCTGGAACTGCTCCGGGAGTACCGTGCAGAATATGACAGCTACCGTTATACAATCGGCTCCCTATGGGCTGGAAACGATCATATTTTCATTCAGTGGAACGGAGCGCAGATGTACCCATCTACACCCTCCGCCACATTTAAGAAATTTATCCACAGTTACAATGAGACACATGAGGATAAGCTGCCAGACATCCGCCTGCATGATCTCCGCCATACCTCAGCCACGCTGCTGATCAGTCAGAATGTGGACGTCAAGACCGTGTCAAGCCGGCTTGGCCATGCACAGACCAGCACCACAATGAACATCTACGCTCATGCACTGAAGAAAAAGGACGTGGCAGCAGCCGAAGCCCTGGAGAATCTGCTGATAAAACGTGCATAATGTTAGTCAGATATTAGACAAAATGAAAAGCACTCCATTCACTGGGGTGCTTTCTAAACTCTGGAACTATTGATTTTACTGCATTTCTACAAATGAGACACGGGGGATTCGAACCCCCGACAACTTGATTAAAAGTCAAGTGCTCTACCGACTGAGCTAGTATCCCATAAATTATTTTTGCATATTACAAATGCCCAGAACCGGAATCGAACCAGTGACACGAGGATTTTCAGTCCTCTGCTCTACCAACTGAGCTATCTGGGCATTTTAGATCTGAATTTGCACTCAGATCTTAGTAGCGGGGACAGGATTTGAACCTATGACCTTCGGGTTATGAGCCCGACGAGCTTCCAGACTGCTCCACCCCGCGATATTATGTTGTATATGATATGTTCTCTTCTTCGAAAATATTCCCGAAAAAGAAAATGGATGGAGGTGGATTCGAACCACCGAAGCAATTTGCAGCAGATTTACAGTCTGTCCCCTTTGGCCACTCGGGAATCCATCCATATGGAATTGTGTTCCATAAAGCCGATGATCGGACTCGAACCGATAACCTGCTGATTACAAATCAGCTGCT
>ENA-ORUU01000148-ORUU01000148.1-human-gut-metagenome-genome-assembly--contig:-NODE-148-length-72642-cov-12.4636_pt1 | contig 72642 bp, 70 predicted proteins | sample MGYA00242085_ERZ509221 | MGnify/ENA primary metagenome ERZ509221 (study PRJEB26280, sample SAMEA2338809) | human gut metagenome | biome: human gut; feature: human-associated habitat; material: faeces... | reverse complement strand
ATATGCTTTTCAAAAAATCATATTACGCAACAGCCAGAGATGAACTTGAAAAAAATAAGGATTCCATGAACGAACTTGAGTGGATCGGAAAAAATTTATAAAGCACACACCAAATTCCAGTTTGCCAACTTGCCCTTTGAGAGAGGAGAAATCCTTTTCTCAAAGGTTTTTTTCTATTTATACGGATATTCGCAAACTACAAGATAAAGCCAAAACTTCATATACTCTAAGCACAAGGAGGTTGAGGTTTGGCTATGAATAACAGTTTAGCAGAAGTACACCCGGAGCTTGTTTCGGAGTGGTCGGAAAAGAATAAGATAAAACCGACAGAAGTTTCTATTGGTTCTCATAAGAAAGTGATTTGGAGATGTGAGAAAGGTGTTGACCTTGTTCCGGCAAACCTTGAGCTTTCAGCAATGGAATTTAACCTTGTGAACGCAATGAGCAGAGAAACTACCCTCAAGAATTATCTGAGTCAAGTGAAAAACAGATATGATTATGTAATTATATCTTGTGTTTCTATTTGACGTGTGTTAAACTTTACTTGAAAAAGGCATAATAAGTTAAATATGAGACATTGTTTATGCATGTTTATCTTTGCTTATGAAAGTGAGCATCGGTAAACTCTCAAGAACAAGGAATCAAATTTAATCTATCATGTCTGGCTTATTCAGCGTACCCGGGATACGTGGATTTTCTGCCAGACTATCTTTATGCCTTTTAGTATAAATACTAGGAGGTCTTTTTTTATGGACGAGAAAGAAATCAAATTTATCCAAGGTCAAATTGGATACACGTTCAAAAACCAGGAGCTGCTTGTTCAAGCATTTATTCGTCGCTCCTATTCAATGGAAAATGGAGGACAGGATAATGAGGTCCTTGAATTTATCGGAGACAAGGCATTGGATTTTGTTGTCGTGAAGCAGCTCTCCGAGGAATTCGGCCATTATTCAAAGAAGTATCAGAACTGGGAAAAGTGGGGTAAGACCGAGGAAACGGGAACCTTTATTTCTGATTTGGATGAGGGAGAATTAACTGAGATTAAGAAGCAATTGGTTCAAAAGAACACTCTTGCAGATGCAATCGACAACTTAGGGATAGCCTACTATCTGATAATGGGAAAAGGAGATGTCGAGAAAAACATTCAGGATTCACTATCGGTTAAAGAGGATCTGTTTGAAGCGATTCTTGGTGCGATAGCCTTGGATTCAAATTGGGATATTGAAGCATTACAGGATAGCATGAATGTTATGCTGAATCCAGGCGAGCTCATGTTTGATGAAGACGTAAACTATGTGGCTGAGATACAAGCTTGGTCATCGGCTAATTCAGGAAACATTCCACTTCACTGTTTCTATCCTACTTCCATGCAGAGTACATGGTATATGCCAAGGCATCATATGTGTATATATGGAAAAGCGGAGCAGGATACGCACTTTGCGTGTGAAGTTCAAATACCGGGAATTGATTATCATTTCGTCGGATATGGCAGATCAAAGAATCTGGCCAGGATGGACGCATCGAGATTGGCGTATGAATATCTGAAAGATGAGGATATGCTCTTTTCTATTAGAGATGAGATTGATGATCCGAATTATAATGATTCCATCGGGCAGTTGGAGATCCTTGCCAGAAGAGGCTATTTCTCCATCCCTCAATATGACTTCAAAGAAACGCATGACGAAGATGGTAATCCGGTTTGGAATTGTAAATGCTCTATAAAAGAAAAAGATACTGTAACCAATGGAAGATCTTCGTCTAAGAAAGATGCGAAGAAACAGGCAGCATATGATATGCTGACATTTGTTTTGGAGGAGGAATAAGCCATGGCAAAATATGCATTCAATTATGATTCCGGCGAATATGAATATATAGAAAGAGACGGCTTCAGTATAGATCGTGGTGAATATGTTTATAACTGGGATGACAGTGAGTATCGCCGCGAGGAAGAAGAGGAAGAAGAGCGTCGCCGGGAAGAACGAAGAATGTGGAATGAGGATTGATCAGAGTGATAATAAATGAATCATGACATTGAGAAAGCATTGGATAATCTTGAAAAAAGGGCACAGGATATTCAACACTATATGAATATTATGAGCAAAGTAAAGACGGTTAACGTTGCCGATGATCAAGATTTTCAGCGGGAATTTGACTTTTTTTACAAGGTTAGACGAAATGCAGAATGGCGGAAAGTATTCTTTGAGATTTTCGAAAGGAAGAAAAAGAAGAATTGTTTCTACAAAGAAATTATAACGGAACTGTACGAAGGAACCGGACAAGTTGAGGCATCCTTTGCGAGTAAGATGCTGGCATCTATAGATGAGAATATGCCAATTTGGGATTCGAAGGTTCTTGATAGAATTGGAATTAAATCTTCAAATAAACGAGGACAGCAAAAACTCGAGGAAACAATTGAGTTATGACCCACCGCGGACGCATGAAAAGATAACCGGTAAAACGGATTCTTTTCGTGCGTTTTGTTTTTGCCCAGCGACACAACAGTACATCCCTTTTTCCGGTTCGCCCGGAAAGAGGAGAAGATGAACAAACGCTATAAGGAAGAAACTTTAGGACAGAGGATCAGAGCACAGAGGATCAGACTTGGAATGACCCAGGAGGAACTGGCAGAAGCATTATATGTAGAGAAGTCTATAATCTCCTACTACGAGAATGATAAGAAGGAGATGAGAGCCAGCGGTCTGGCAGAGATAGCCAAAGTACTTCAGACTACGCCGAATTATCTGCTGGGTTTTGCAGATAATAATGATGGATTTGCGGACGAAGCGCTTGGTTTGTTGCGAGATGTGAAGGATCAGTCTGTAAGAGAGATTCTTTTGAAGCAGATCAGGGCACTGATTCGAAAAAATGTATTGCCCTTGTCCGTACATTGACTTATAATATGGGTAAAAGAAAGGGGCGTGATGATATGGCAGCTAAATCAGCAAATCTTTATGCAAGAATAGAGCCGGATGTTAAAGAACAGGCTGAGGGAATTCTGGCTACTTTGGGGATCCCGGCATCTAATGCTATCAATATGTTTTATAAGCAGATCATTCTAAATAGGGGGCTTCCGTTTGAGGTAAAGATTCCAACTGCGAGACCTGTTGATATTTCGAGAATGAACGCAGAGACTTTGGACATGGAACTTGAGAAAGGATATGCGGATATGCAGGCAGGGCGTACCAAATCTGCAGCTCAGGTTTTTGCGGATATCCGAAGGGATTATAATGTATGAAATATGATGTTACCTTTACGGAGCAGGCTGAGAACGATCTTCGCGGTATCTTTGAGTATATAGCATTTGATCTTCTTTCGCCTGAGAATGCAGCCGGACAGCTTGACCGGATCGAAGAAAAAATCCTTTCCTTGGGAGAGTATCCGAAGAAGTTCCGGCAATATGAAAGAGAGCCCTGGAAGAGTCGAAATACACGAGTTGTGCCTGTTGATAATTATGTTATTTTCTATATCCCCGATAAGACAAAGAAATTGGTTACAGTGATTCGGGTTATGTATTCCGGAAGAGATGTAGATAAGCAGCTTGATGAATTTACAAAGTTATAATCATAAATCCTATGAGGCGTATGAGACATTTGGTTTCATACGTCTTTTCTTTTTTACTTTTTTGAGTTGACTACCGGTCAACAGAAGTTGACCGTTTGACGAACGATTTATTCCGTGGCGTTCCGTAGAATGACATATGTAAGCAAGAGGTGACGCAAGCCTAACCTCCAAGAAATGTTATGGAGGTGCGAACATGTGCATTACAGAAGAAAAACTGGTGGAAGCCTACGGTAATTCAAATCCGCATGAACGCTTCCTACTGATCTACAAGAACTACAGCGTATTTCCTCAGTTGGTAGACTGTTACGAAACAGGGTTGTTTAATCGGATCCTTTTTGAAGTGGAATACAACAGGCGGAAGAAGAATGACGATGATCTGGGCGTTAGGGTTCAGACAAGCCATCTCAGCGATCTATCACCTCGGTTCTTATGAGATGATTATACAGGAAAGCGTGGAAAAAAGCGAATCCGGGAAAAAAGAGGAACCGTCAGAATGCCGAGTGGATAAGTTGTAAGGAGAAGGAAAAAGAGACTTCTGGAAAGAGAAAAAAAGGACAAAAGGGAGTACTCTGCAATGAAAAAAGAGGATAAAAGAGGGGGCTGGACAGAGATGTGGATAAGAAAATTTCAAGGGAGACATTTGTGCAAAATGAAAAAATAAATTTCGGCGATATGCACAAAAACATCCATTTACTGGCGTGGGTGTGAACTGTAACAGAAATCTAAGAAATCTGGCCTGGAGTCCGTTTTAAAGGACATAAAATGTGGATAATGAAAAGTGGAGTGAAAGGATAGAATTGAATTTATAGGTATCTATAATTAAATTATTGATATTTGAAGGCGTAAGTGTTATAATTTATTTTGAGTTATTGTAGGCTGCTAAAGCCGTTTGATGCTGCGTAGCATGTGAGGAATTGTGTAATGAGAGTAAGTTATAACAAGTTGTGGAAAATGCTTATCGATAAAAACATGAAGAAGATGGACTTGTTAGAAGCTATAGAAATGAGCCCGAATACGTTAGCAAAATTGGGACGTAATGAGGATGTATCAATGGATGTCCTAAAGCGGATCTGCGCATATTTGCAGTGCGATATCGGGGACATTATGGAGATGATTCCAGAGGATGAAAATGGACATTAAGAATAAACTACTAGCATACGGGAAAAAGAGCATCACACTTGAGGCTTTGACCGACTTACTGAAAGCAGATCTGGCGGACACGAAAGGCTTATATGATAGGATTTCCGAACTGGCTGGCGCTTCAATTTTGGAACCAGTAAAGAACTCAGGCCAGAACGGAAATCGTAAATATCCGCTGTTTAAGAAGTATCGGATCATGATAAAAGAAGAATCGAGTGAAGAGGTTGAAAAACAGATTCGACAGCTACATCCGGCTTTGCAAAGGACCGGATACCTATCTTTGCATGTTAAGGAGTATCTGAAGCATAGAGAGGTTGTCGACTGTCTGAATACTTTTCTCTTTTCGAGGAAAGCGGGGGAACAGATTTCAAGGAAAGAACGGTCTTTTGAGATTTTTGGTCGTGAGAAGGTGTTGGATGATCCGGAGGTGAAGTCTCTGCTTCGACACTTAGAGATATCCGAATCAGATCTGGGATTCTATGACACTCCGGAGTATTGCTTTCACGATTATATACCTGAGCGGAAAAATGACCTGACCTTGCTTATTTGCGAGAACAAAGATATATGGTTCAACATCCGGCGGTGTATGTTTGAAGATCATTTTAAGAGCTTGTTTGGCGTGGCTATAGATGGTGTCGTCTATGGAAATGGAAACAAGGTGTCGAATAAAGCCGGAGCGCTGGTCGAATACGTAAGATTTATGGGAAATCCCAATGTTACCTTCCTGTATTGGGGGGATATTGATCGTGAAGGTTTTGATATCTTCCGACGAACAAGAGATGTGAACGATTCCCTGAATATAGAATTATTCATTCCGGGATATAGGAAAATGATTGAACGAGTGCAGAGTATTTGCCTTGAGGATAGCCCCTCTTCTAAAAAGGAGGGAGTATCTTTTGAGAATTTGTTTGAAGGCTTTTCTACAGAGGAGCGGCATTTTTTAAACCGTGTTTTAGAAGAAAATAAGCTGATCCCGCAAGAAATTATACCCTATACCGTATTAAGCGAGAGGTGATTGAATGCTTCGCCCTGATATTAAAGAAATGCTTACGGGCTTTCAAAACAGAATGAAGTTTATTGATATTGTTCGAAGCATTTCTGTCTCGAATTGCCCGGACGATATTCGGGAGATGTTTAAGGGCGATTTTGACACCTTAAACAACTTGACCGTGGCAGTTCTTTTGTACATTAAGGAGCGTACGCTCAGTGATGTTCAGACTTGCACTTTAAAGGATATAGAGGGGTTCCTCGATAGCATTATTCAGATTGTACCGGAGACGTATGAGGTTGATACGAACAAGCTGGCCTATTATATAGTCGTAAATGTGCTCCAGAACAATGGAAAAATGATAGAGTACAACACTTTCTTTGCAGATGAGGAAGTGTTCAAGAGCATGCCGGTTCGACTGATCAATGAGGAAAAAGGATCATACTATCTTACTGATGATGTGTTCGACTTCTTATACAGGTCGATGGAGATAGAGTCGGAACTGGACTACTCCGTGACCCGCTTCAAAATGCAGGAATACATGAAGAGAAAGAATTATTCCAAGGCTTTGACGCAAAGTAGGGAACTGGTAGCCCGGTTGCGTAATATGGGACACAGCCTGGATGACTTTCTTCTGCGCTGCCGTGAGAACATTACAAAGATTACTGTTGATGAGTATGAGAGAATTGTTGGGCAGTTCCGAACCTTGATGGTAGATGAGCAACGGGAACTGCAGGAGATACACAAGACTGCATTACGGGAGGCGGAGGCTATAAAGAATGCTCTCGAAAGTGGTGCTGATACGGAAGAGGCTAGGAAGAACCTTAGAGAATTAAATGAAATAAACAAGAATCTTGATCTGACTATCACCGAACAGCGGTCTTTGATCAATGCGAAAAATCTTGCATCAGATTCCTATAACCAGATTCTTCGTGATAGTTTTGCAATCAAGAGCTTTGAACGGATGAATTTTGATCAGGACATAATGGTCAAACTCCGCAGAATGGGTGATGGTTTGGGCGATGCGGTATTAACGCTGCTTTGGCCACTCGCTAGTCCCGGACTGGAGAAGAAATTCAGTATCGAGAACTTTTATGCGGCTTATGGTTATATCACTAATGAAGAAGATGAGCCAGGATTAAAAATTGATAACGAAGACGAAGAAGCAGAAAGACGGATTCGAGAGCGTAACGAGTTATATTTGGATATCTGCAGATCATTTTTTGCATACGCGCAAGACAAAACGTCCTTCGAGATAAAAGAGTACATTCATTCGTTGTCAGTGGATGAATTGATGAAATGGAGCACAGGTGGCTACTTTCCCAATACACTAATGACGATCTATCAAACGGGAAAGATCGACCTTGAAGAATTGAGGAACACGGAAGACGTTATTGTTGCGGAACCTTTGGGAGAACTGGATCTGCTATGGATTTTATCGAAACTGCCCAAGGAGTATCTGGGAATGAAGAGACTGCAGTTTACGACATCGGACGAATCCTTTGATTTTGATATGCGGGATGGAGAGGATTCTATAAGGATCCAAATGACAAATTATATGGTTGAGGTGGAGCGATGAACAACAGTGTCCTTAAACTATTTCATGAACTTATGAAAAAAGGCTGGATTGACAGAAATGATAACAGTCTGATGTGGAACCTTGTGGAAGATAATGAGGCCAGGGATGAACTTGATCAAATGGGGATTGAGCTGGGCTTTGAAATCATTCAGGCACAGGATCGAATCTATATGGTTCCGACCCAGGATAATGATCTCTTCCTCAAGAACAATGTAGATTACCGTGCTGATATCAAGGCTACGAATGAGGTGAGGAGCAGGGATCTTTACTTGATGAATTATCTGGCAATATATATTCTGTTCATCTTTTTCAAGGGTGAAGGAGTGGATGCACTGACCAGAGACTTCATTACAAAGGAAGAACTGATCAAAGAATTCACAAAGCATTGTCAGGACGTTACTCGCGATGATATTGATAAGGATGACAAAACGGATGATTACAGCGAAAACTTCCACATGCTGGCAGAGGATTGGCTGAGTAAGAAGGAAGGCGAAATAACCAGTAAGAGGATTGATGACCGTTATGGAGTCGTAAATAAAATCCTGCTGAAGTTCAAGGCAGATGAGCTCTTTCTGGAAGACGAGGGCGGACGAATAAGGCCTACGAAAAAAGCAAAAGATCTTATGCCCTATGTGCTGCGTAAGGATCGTGTTCAGACGATCAATAGCTGGATAGAGGAGGAAAATCATGCCTCAGATAAGTAAGATCCGGATAGTGAATTTCAATTACAATGACGGAAACCGCTTTATTCCGGATGAGTTATATGATCTAGCTTCTCCTGATACGGGAAAGGCTTTGAATACGTTGTTTAATTTAAATAATGGTGGTGGAAAGACAGTCCTTGTTCAGCTTATGATGCAACCGGTACATCCAAAGGCAATGGCCGGTGGAAGACGTATTGAAGACTATTTTTCACACACGGGTGACCATTCGTATATATTGCTGGAATGGAACTTGGATGGAAGCAAGGAAAAACTGCTGACCGGTATTTCGATTGCAGCAAGTTCGAGTGCATCGACAGAAGAGGACAAAAGAGGCAATTCCGTTAAATACTATACCTTTACGACGCATTACGACACATTTTCAGCGTATAGTATCTCGAGTCTTGAGCTGTCAAGCAACGATAATGGAAATTATGTCCCGGCTCAGTTTGACTATGTTAGAGAAAAGGCAAAGTCAAGTAGGGGACTTTTGACATATTATTCCTCAGATGATGCGGTAAAGTGGGCTGAATTTCTGGCGGAATATGGGATTTTCAGGACGGAGTGGGAAAGTGTTATTGAAGTGCTGAATAAGGACGAAGGTGGTCTTAATCAGTATTTTGATGAAGCAAAAACCTCCGACAAGCTGATAGCAAAATTTTTCATACCGGCTATTGAGCAAAAACTGATGAGCGTGGCATCCAAAGGTACTGACTGTTCCCTAGAAACGATGCTTATTAACTATGCCAAGAAGATTACGGACAAGGAATCGGTAATTAAGCAGCGGGACACCAACAAGAAACTGCTGGAGGATCTCGAGGGCGTTAGCGAGATAAGTGATGACCTCTATAATGCCAACGATGCGTTTGTTGCGAACGTGTCAGAAACAAGGGGATTTGCGGCTGCACTTGGTAATCGTATGAATGCGGTCAATGAGGAGACTGGCCGGGGTGCTCAGGAAATTGAAGGACAGAATATTTTGATAACTCGTATTGATTACGAGAAGAAATCAAAGAACTATTATGTCGCCAGTGAAAAGCGTGATCGTGTAAAAGCGGATATGGAAGAGGCTCTAGCTCTTCTTGAACAAAGTAAAGCTACGCTTGAGGCTAAGAGACATGAAGAAGACATCCTGCAGAGCGCAAAGCTTTATCGGCAGATACAGAAAGCGGACGGAAAGATTACAGGGCTTAAGAAGCTTATAGAAGACAAAGAGAATCATTCGGATGACGCAGAACGCATTGCAAATTTGAAGTATTCCGTTCTGGTTAAGGCTAGGGAGGCGAAAAGCGAGCAGGAGAGCATAAGAGCGGAACTGGAGGAAAAAATCAACCAGGAATCCGCAACCGTAAAGGAATGCCAGGACGCAAAGAAAAAGTCCGAGGCAGCACGTGATAGTGCGAGCAAAAGATATACTGAAGCGGAAGCGGCACTTAATGCAAGCAAGAGTAATACAGATAAGAGAGTTGCCAATCTTCAGATAGATGTTATCAGAAGATTTACGGGTTTTTACGCAGAAGAGGAACTTGAGGCTGCGAAATCCCAGAGAGAGGAGTCGAAAAAGGAGCAAGAGACCGCACTTGCGAGAATTGCGGAACGATTTGAGGACATCAAGAAACGGGAGAACCAGATTCCAGGGGAAATTGCGGATTTAACGATTAATGTTAATAATGTATCTCGATCTTTAGAAGATGCGGAGAGTGAGTTAGGAGAATATGATTCTATCTTTGAACAGATTGTAAGAATCTGCGAGAAGTATAGCCATGAAAGTACTGCAGCTTTTACGGGAGTTCTGCGTGATGAGATCCGTAGGGATATTGACACGACTGAGGCGGATATTGCGACAAAAAAGCGAAAGCTTGACAGTCTCAAAGAGAAAAGGAAAGCGGCAGAGTCAGGCTATCTGCATATACTCCCGGAAATCATGGCTTATGTGAATTCAACGGGATTAAATCTAACAACCGGTGAAGAGTATATATGTGGTCTGATTGAGGCTGGCACAGTATCCGTAGACAGAGCGGAGGAGATCCTGGGTACTTACCCGGAGATGGCCTATGCACTATTGTTCAATAATGAGAAAGACATCAAGAGACTATTGTCAGCCGGAAACATCGAATGGCTTCCGGCTGTAGTTCCTCTGTTTACGATGGCACAAATTGATCATATCTTTGATGGAACAAAGGAAGCAGGTGCTTTTCTAACCGCGCATGATAAAAGCTTCTTCGCCGATAGAGAGGGATATTTTGACCGCTTAAGCGATGAAATATCCAATCTGGAAGACCGACTGGCTCAGCTTCTAAACCATCTGCAGGAAGGCAAGGAAGATCGGAATGTAGCAGACCGATTTACTTATGCTGAAGACTGGAGAAAAGTGCAGGAAACTCAGATCGCAAGTTATAAAGATCGAATCCGCGAATTTGAGAAAAAAAAGAAAGAGCTTGAGAGTGAACTGCAGAGGCTTCAAGAGGAAGGAAGCCATCTGACAGAGCGGCAGAAGGAGTGTACTGACTTAATTCAGAAGGTCGATAAATGGCTGGATTCGTTTTGCGAATTGCGCGAAATGATATCTGAAGAGCAGGATAAGTATAAAGCGGAGCAAGATTTGTACATGGCAAAAAGTGCTGCCGAGGCTGATTATAAGGCTGCATGCGATGCTGTGGAGATGCATGTTAAGGAAATGGCGTCATTGCAGGAAAGAATGGAAAGTATTGAGGGCTTGATAAGAGATATCAATTCCATTCTTGAAAATGTCGACAATGCTAAGTCGTCCGAAGTTCTTGAAGGTGATTATTCGACCCTCTTCGCACAGTACAAAGCACTTTTGAGTAATATGGACGAGAGTCTGGCAGGATTAAGAAGCACTCTGGAATCAGAACAGAATTCGAAGCAGAGGTATGAAGAGGAACTGGCCGGCTATTCGTGCGAGGAGAGCGAATATGCAGATCCGACGCTTTCAGTGGAAACATTATCCAAAGTAAGACAAGAGAGAGAAACTTATGAAAAGACCCGGGATTCAAGGCAGGATGAGTATACAGACAAGAAGGGCGATTATATTGCTGCAGAGCAGGAAGTGAAGCATGCCCAGGAAGCTCTGGCTGAACATGAGGGTATTCCTCTTCCTCAAGAAGAAATTGGAGAAGCGTTTAAAGAGAGATTATCAAAAGCACGAGAAGAGATAAAGAGGCTTAGAAGTCGGCTTAATATCTTAGAAAATGAAAAGCGTTCTTTGGAAAAAATCTCTTATCAGGTTAATAGTGAACTTGAGGGGTATTCAGAAGGAATTGTTGCTGAAGGCACCATCTTGAGCGCGAATCCGGATGAGCAATGGAAAACACTTAAAGCAAAACTTATCTTTAGCAAGACTGAATACACTCGAAAGAGAGAGGAATTATACAGAAAGATACAGACTACTGTCACGACTTATAAGGACATCGCGCTGGCGGAGATTGTAGGGAAATTGAACGCGATTGGCGGGATGATCGATGCTACTGAGATTAAAGGCGATCGCCTGTTTACAATAAGTGAAAGCATTACCGCAATGATTGAATCTATTCGCAAGATCAATAGCAAGATTGAAACGGATCTTAGGGAGATTACGAACGATTTCAATGATTTGGTCGAACAGTGCTTCTTACAGGGAAAACGAGTGTACGAAGATCTCAGAATGATTGCCAGTAGCTCAAAGGCACATATCTATGATGGAAAGCCTCAAATCCCGATGCTGAAGATGGACCTTCCTGAAGAAATGGAATTGTCCGAAGAAGCATCCAGGATGTCTATTCGAAATGAAATAGAGAAAGGCGCCAACGAAATCAAGGAGATGCTGGTTAATAACTTTGAGGAAAAGCAGATTCAGAAACGGGCGAAGAGCATTGTAGGAAGTGAAAGGCTCCTTCACAAATACATCATTAGGGAAACTGTCCCGGTGAAGGTTTACAAGATTGATTTGAATGTTGCGAATTCGTCTTATAAGAGATGGGAAGACACCTTGACCCAAAGCTCCGGAGCCGAAAAATTTGTGGTGTTCTTCTCGGTAGTGCTTACTCTTATGAATTATACGCGATCCACATCCGGAATCGTAAGCAAAGAGGCCAAGAGCGTTCTTATCCTGGATAATCCGTTTGGAAAGATTACCTCGGCGCATTTGCTGAAGCCTATGTTTGATATTGCAAAACACTTCAATGTTCAGCTTATATGCCTTTCGGACATTAACAAAAGTGATGTCACCAGCTGCTTTGAGTGCGTGATTAAGCTCGTCATTAAGCAACAGGCATTAAGCAATTTCGAGATAATGACCCATGAAGACAATGAGAGAATAGAACACGGCTACTATAAGATTATGAATGGGCAGATGAGTCTGTTTTAATGTATTGTTACCAAAATTGTTTTGAAGAAAAGCATGGATGAAGAATGAATTAAAGGAGGAATACTATGTCTGTAGTGATGGATATTTATGGATTGATAAGAGACTTGATGACAGAAGCTGAAAAGGTCAAAGATGATAAATTGTATAGCAGTCTGATTGATATCAAGAAACAGGTAAATGAACTGGATGAAGAGAATCAAAGGCTGAAAAAGCAATTAGATATCAGGGAGAAAATGACATATGACGAGGGCGCTCAATCATTTATATTGCCTGATAACCCTGATATTCATTATTGTTCGGTTTGCTACGCTCATGATGGGAAAATGATACCCATGGCAAACAATACGGATAGAGGATATTTGTGTAGAATTTGCGAAGAAGTTTGGATGAAAGGCGTCCCGAGAAAATAACAGGTATTCACATGGCTAATGACTTTGCCATTGGTGAAGGCATTAAGGATGCGGCTGAAGGCAAGAAGAACAAAGGACACAAATTTTAATCTGAAGAGGAGGGAAACAGAATGTTTCAAAGTATGACGGATGGTCCCATTTGGGAAAAAGAATTTGCGCTGTTAGTGGATCAGGAGCATTTCGAGAAGGTATGGGGTATTATGCTCCCGAATGTGGAGCAATATGCCGACAGTTTTTTGACGAGTATTTCTAACTTTGGAAATCAGGGCGTAATGGAATATGCTTATAGCGCATTTGTACAAGAACTGATCGAAAAAAATGATAAACGCTCAGAGAAATACCATGACATTTTCGACCTGGATCTATTCGAGGACGAATATGAAATGGATAAAGACGATTTCAAGAATACAACGTTAAAAAAGGAATGCGACGTTATTAACAAAACCTTGCAGAGTAAAGCGGAAGCTTTGAATGAATAACAGCTTTCTAAGAGATTCACTCTGGGAGAACAATACGATTCCTGGTGTTGTTTTTCATAATGCGCACTCTTTGGCATATGAGATTATGGGGGCAACGGATTCGAAGATAGATGATGTTCTGGCTGAATTCGAAGAGTATTTGGAAGTCGTTTTTGATAAAGAAAACTGGAAATATAAAAATGTTATTGTTGATGAAGGGCAGGATTTAGATGACCGGCTATTGAATAGGCTTTATGACTTATCGAAGAGCAAAAAGGGCAGTTTTTATGTGTTCTACGACAAGAATCAGTTTATTATGAAAAAACGTCAGCCACATTGGCTCGAAGATGCAGAATGTAGGCTTGTTCTAAGCAAAAACTGCAGGAATACAGCAGAAATATTTAAGACCGCATGCAGTATTATCGGGAAAGAGAATTTGACATTAAATGAGATTCACGGTGAAGTTCCTTTTTTAAGATTTTATTCAACAGAAAAGGAGATGACAGCCATAGTCGAGGGCTTCCTAGAACGTATGAAAAAGGGAGAGGTACCAGCTGATAAGATTACCATTCTATCTGCATCGACTTTGGATAATTCTTTTATTGATGCGAAACGTAAATATGCTGGTTTTGAGTTGTCTGAAAAACGAGAGCCAGGGAAAGTACATTTTACTACTATAAGAAAATTCAAAGGCCTTGAAGCGGAAGCTATCCTAGTCGTGGATGCATCAATGATTGGGTTAAAATCTGAGGAAGATAGACGGCTACTGTATGTTGGTGTATCAAGGGCAAAGAACTATTTGGAAATCGCAATGAATCAAGATATCGCTGATAGTGAGTTGGGTGATTACTTGCATGCGTTGAATCCGAATCGATCTCTTCCAAGGAATAAAAAAGGTCTTAAGAGATTGTTGAATGTTGATATATAAAAAGATTTGAGATATTATGAGATCGATTATGATAGTAAAACAGGCCACTTTCTAAAGAAATTTAGAAGGTGGCCTTTCTTGCGTCCATGAACCAACAATGTGATTTTGTCAAATCAATATGAAGGGAGGAACCGGGATGCAGCTTGAAACAGAGGAGTATATGACGATTGAGCGAGTAAATGCTGTCAGAGAAAGAGCCGGAAAACTTAGGCGACAGTTTCTGAAGTATAAGGATGCTGAGAGTGTCTACAGTCTTACTCACAGGAAACTACTTGAGATGGCTGATGAGGCAGGTGCTATCTGCAGAATCGATGGAACAGTTCTGATTAACAGAGATATCTTTGATGAATATCTGGAGCAGTTTCACCAGAAGCCTTGTACCTATTCAGCTTACATGCAGAGAAAGCAGTATGAAAAGTCCCGAAAGGAGAAGCAATGACCGGAAATATTTGGATGTGTTCTCATCTTTTGAATACGGAGGATCTGGAATTTGGAATGCATGAGTTTATCACTTACAAGATTCCGGATGATGAAGATGACATCGATGACGCTGAGGAAGAGGGCGGAGATGTTTCTAGTGAAGATGAAGAATAAGATAATCTTTTTATATTTAAGTATTTAAGAAAATTGAATATCTATATAGTATCTGTGGGATATATTCTACAAGATACTATATAGATAAAATAATAATTGTCCCAAAAACTTGACTTTTGTCCCGTTGTATTGTATTCTGTTTTCAGAAAGCTGGAGGTGGGTTTTATGAAAAAACAAAATGTATTAAACTTGATAAAATATCATGTTGAAAGAAATGAAAATGGCTTTCGTAATGAGGCAATAAGTATAGCGAGATACTTTGATAGCATTGGCGATGATCAGTTAGCTGAATACATTATGGGACTTATCGCAGAATCTAATTTATATGCTCCACAGGGAAGTGATTATGAGAGCGATTTCCTAAAAACTATAGATACAAGGGGAGCAGATCCTTTGTATCTGCCAACAGAGATATCCGAAGATGTTAAAGGAATAATTAATGCAGTAAATCATAATGTTGGTATAAATAAATTTCTGTTTGAAGGATTGCCTGGTAGTGGAAAGACTGAGGCTGCAAAACAGGTTGCAAGATTATTAGATAGAACTTTGTTTTGCATTGATTTTGAAAACTTGATTGATAGCAAATTGGGACAAACAAATAAAAATATTGCGACTGTCTTCAATGAAATAAATAGTCTTCCTTATTCGAATAAGGTTGTTGTTTTATTTGACGAGATAGACGTAATTGCATTGGATAGAATCAGTTCAAATGATGTTAGAGAGATGGGAAGAGCGACCTCTACCATTTTACGAGAATTAGATAGATTAACGGATTTGAACAAAGAAATAGTAATTATTGCAACGACAAATTTGTTTTCTAATTTTGATAAAGCACTGGTTAGAAGATTTGATGCAGTAATTAATTTTGATAGGTACAAAAAGGAAGATTTAATAGAAGTGGCAGAGTTCTATTTTGCTTCTTTTGTTAAAAACTTTAAGAGCGTATCAAAGGACACAAGGTTGTTTAAGAAAATTCTTAATGTCTGTCCCAAATTACCATATCCGGGAGAGTTAAAAAATGTTATCAAGACATCACTGGCATTTAGTGATGTTAATTCAGAGTTTGATTACCTGAGAAGATTATATAATAATCTTATTGGAAATATTGACGGAACCGATATTGAAACATTATATGCGCAAGGTTTTACTGTACGTGAAATTGAAAAGCTGAAGGGGGAGTCAAAAAGTAGTGTATCCAGAAAATTAAATAAGGAGGGGGTACAAGATGAATAATGTCCTTGAATTGAAAGGTAAACGCTTTGTGCAAGAATCCAAGAAGGGTAATGGTGGGGGAGCAGCAATAAACAGTAAAGTTGTTGTTACTAATAATCATGTCAAAAAGCTTCAGTCGAAACTGCAATCATTGAGAGAATTTTGGATGAATGAAGATAAGCCATTTTCCGGGATATTGATAAGTGTTCATTACAATAAAATAGTTGCAAAAACCAATCGAATATCAGGATTATTTAAAGGTGATCAATCAAATTATGCGATTGTTGGGGCAAAATTTAACACAGAGAAGACAAAGCACATAATCACCTATTTTTTAGAAGATGCTGATATTGAAGATAGCATTAAGCTATTAGAAAATGTGAGTAAGGTTTTGACAATATATTTTACAGATGGTATTTCCAAAGAAGTATTTGAACAAAAAATACTTTTTGATCGAATTGATTTTAAAAAGTATTTTTTGAGTAAAACACTATTTAGACAAATTGTTGCAGATGTTTCATATATAGATGACTTCGAAGTTGAAATGGCTCGCAAACACGACAAAGAGAGTATTATCACATTATTTGATATTGGAGTTGATGTAAAGTATGTTTTTAATAAGATAGGTATTGATATACTGTCGTCTAGAATACTTGATAATAGAACCGTTTATCTCGATGAAAATCAAATGAATCTTTTGTACGAGAAGGCACCGTATCTGGTGGCAATGGCAACAGAGAATTTGTCAGATTTATCGCCGGATGATTTTATTGAGGAGTATGAGAGCGATATTACTTCGATACCGAATCCAGGAATTGAACCAACAATAGGTGTTATTGATACTTTGTTTGATAAGCGCGTCTATTTTTCTAAATGGGTGGAATATCATGATATGGTTGATGATAATATTCCAAAAGGCCAGAATGATTATCGTCATGGTACGGCGGTATCCTCGATAATTGTAGACGGACCTAAAATGAATCCATGGTTGGATGATGGATGCGGTAGATTTAAGGTACGACATTTTGGTGTTGCAGCGGGAGCACAATTTTCATCTTTTACTATTATCAAACTTATTAAAACAATAATTGAGGGTAACAAAGACATTAAGGTTTGGAACATTTCTTTGGGTAGTAATCAGGAAATAAATGATAACTTTATTTCAGCAGAAGCAGCTGTGTTAGATCAGATTCAGTATGAAAATGATGTAATATTTGTCGTTGCAGGTACAAATAAATCTCGTGAGGATGTAAACAAAATAGGTTCTCCGGCAGATTCGATAAATAGTATGGTAGTCAATGCTGTAACAAAGAGTGGTTTGTCTACCAAATATTCACGTAAGGGGTTAGCTTTGTCTTTCTTTGCAAAACCTGATGTGAGCTACTACGGTGGAAGTGAAGAGCAATATATTCAGGTGTGTGAACCTTTGGGAGCTACATTTGTTGCAGGAACTTCTTTTGCCGCTCCTTGGATTGCAAGAAAATTGGCATATTTAATTGATGTTTTAGGATTAAATAGAGAAATTGCTAAAGCATTGATCATTGATGCTGCCAGAGGCTGGAACGATGCACCAACTCCAGAGGAAGTGGCACTGTATGGTCATGGAATTGTTCCTATTAAGATAACAGATATTATCCAGACGCCTGAAGATGAAATCAGATTTTTGGTTACGGATGTGAGTGAAAAATGGAATACTTACAATTATCATTTTCCGATACCGTTGAAAGCTGATACTTATCCGTATTATGCCAGAGCTACAATGTGTTACTTTCCGTTATGTGATAGAGCACAAGGAGTAGATTATACAAATACGGAACTTAACCTTCATTTTGGAAGAATTCAAGATGATGGCAAACTGAATGAAATAAATGACGATAAGCAGAACTTAGATGATATAGGAGAATCTAGAAGTTATATCCTTGAAGGTGATGCAAGGGAACGATTTAGAAAATGGGACAATGTTAAGTATGTAGCAGAAAAGGTAAAGGATAGACGTGTTCCCAAAAAGTCCTATAGAAATAAAAACTGGGGAATGGAAATAAAAACAAACAATAGACTTGATCCTGAAGATGGTGTTGGATTGAGATTTGGAGTAGTTGTAACAATTAAGGAAATGTATGGTATAAATCGAATTGATGAATTTATTAAAAATTGTAATCTGAATGGATGGCTTGTTAATGCAATAGACATCCAGAATAGAATAGAAATACATGAGAAAATAAATGAGGAAATTCGTTTCGATTAGACCACATAGATTTACATCAAATAATAAAATAATGAACTATTAGCAGTCTGGGGGATTGAGAAATCAATCTACAGGCTGCTTTTTGTTGCATAAAAATGGTGGAAAAGTCATGGGTAGGAAATCAAGATACTCAGAATATGCCAAGGGCATGAAGAAAAAGGCTGACGCAAAAGCGCAAAATTTTCGGATGTGTTTGTCAGAGTATTTATTGCAGTCAGGGCAGATTCATAAGAATGATGAATCTGAAAAACAGGAGTGGATTTTCCAACGGCAACCTGCAGAATAGAAGCATTTTCATTTGCAAAGGTATGGAAAATAAATGCCTGTTTCTGATAAGTATCGGCATCTATAATTGCTACAAAATCTCTGGGATAAAGAAAGGTAAAGAGTGAAATGCCGGCCAGGGCGAACATTTCCTGTGTTTTCTGTTCGATCAGCGAGAGATTGGTAAGGTTGTAGCGGGAATCAATGCGGATTAGAATTAGTCTGTAGGATCGGTTCAGTCCGATATGAAAAGTTTTCAATGAACTGCTGAGATAATCACAGTTACTGGTATCATTCTGGATCAGAGACTGAAGAACAAAATGTTTTTTATCCGCTTCTCTGCGGCTGTACTGATTCAGTTCTTGTTCACGGATCAAAAGATTGGTGATCCGTTCGGCGAGATAGAATACAAGTATGAATAACAGTTTAGCCGATATATTTCGGAAATATAATAGAAATATGTTCTGTAGAATGAAAAAAGAATTATGATTTAAAAAAATATGTTATAAAGGACATATAAATGACTGGAAAAGTTTGATATAGTATGAATAAATCCAAAAGACCTAGATGTAGGAAACCGCAGGAAACAGTCAGTGAATAACACAAAACAAATAACGAAAATCTGTGAAAATGAGGAGGAAACAAACTGTGAAAATTGTAACAGCAATCGATTCATTTAAAGGAAGTATGACTTCGATGGAAGCAGGACTTGCAGTAACAGAAGGAATACACAGAGTAGATTCAGATGTGGATGTGCAGATCAGACCGCTGGCAGACGGAGGCGAAGGAACGGTAGACGCGCTTGTTGCCGGAATGAATGGCATGAAACAGGAGATTCAGGTGACAGGACCACTAGGAACACCGGTAGTCTGTGAATATGGAATCATTGAAAGCAGCAAGACGGCAGTAATTGAGATGGCAGGAGCAGCGGGAATTACACTGGTACCGGATGAAAAGAAGAATCCACTTTACACAACGACTTACGGTGTCGGGGAAGTAATCAAAGATGCGATTGGAAAAGGCTGTAGAAGATTTATCATCGGAATCGGAGGCAGTGCAACGAATGACGGAGGTATCGGGATGCTGCAGGCACTTGGATTCGGATTCATGAACAAGGATGGACAGCCGGTACCATTTGGTGCAAGAGGTCTGGAAGAACTGGAGACGATCACGGATACCTATGTGATACCAGAACTGAAAGAATGTGAGTTCCGGATTGCGTGTGATGTAACAAATACGCTGTGTGGAGAGCAGGGAGCAAGTGCTGTTTACGGACCGCAGAAAGGAGCAACGCCATCTATGATCATGCAGATGGACAAATGGCTAGCATATTATGCGGCACTGGCAAAAGAAAAATTTCCGAAAGCAAATGCAAAACAGGCCGGAACCGGAGCTGCCGGAGGACTGGGATTCGCATTTTTAACATTTACCAATGCAGTGCTGGAATCCGGGATCAAGATCGTACTGGAGGAGACACAGCTGGAAGAATATATCAAAGATGCGGATCTGGTAGTTACGGGAGAAGGAAGATTGGACAGACAGACGGCTATGGGAAAAGCACCGATCGGAGTAGCAAAGCTGGCTAAAAAATACGGAAAGACAGTGATCGCATTTGCAGGATCGGTAGAACGGGATGCAAGAGAATGTAACAAGCATGGAATTGACGCATTCTTCCCGGTTTTACGAGGCATTACCACGCTGGAAGAAGCCATGAAGAATGAAAATGCGAAGAGAAACCTGGCGGATACTGCGGAACAAGTATACCGTTTATGGAGATAAGGCAGAACAGGTAAAAAATGAAAAGAAATAAAGTCTGAAATAGATTTTTATTTAAGAAGGATACAAGCTATAAGGGGCTTTGGGTTGTGAGTTTTACATGGAAAGAATTATAGGAGACAGTTGCTACAGTAATATAAATTTTAAGGAGCAAATTTGAATTGGATAATTTGATAGCTAGGCTGATTGCACTATGATGCGTCGAAGTTATACCACAAGTATAATGACAAACTAATGTTGCTGTGGTATTCTGTCGATAACAAAGAAAGAAAAGCGGATCCGAAGTGATGGGTCTGGGAAAGGAAAAAAGAATGTTCACAGCTATTCGATCAAGTTATTTATATCTGGAAAGTTTGAAAAATGCAGCACTCGATTATGAAAAAGAGTGGGGCTTTAGCTTTGTGTATTCAGATAAGAATAAGCTTGAAGGGAATGCTGTGGTGATGGATGTAGGCCTGTCGTAGGGACAGGAGAGGACAACCGGATACATAGATTTTGAACCGCTTATCTTGTGTGGATGCACATGGTAGGCGGTATTTTTTTGCAGATATAAGCCTGATTGGTAAGGCAGTTCTGCGTTATGCTCCGTTAGCTCAATGGTAGAGCACCTGATAAATATCACAGAAATGAGGTAAGAGAAGCATGGATATAATTGAAATCAAAGGAAAAATAAATACAGCCATCTGCTATGCAAGAGTAGTAGAGGATGAAGCGATAGAACAAATCAGACGTATGTGTGATTATCCGATGACGGAAGGATCAAGAATAAGAATCATGCCTGATGTTCATTCCGGTAAAGGCTGCACTATTGGAACCACAATGACAATTACTGATAAGGCTGTTCCAAATGTAGTGGGTGTTGATATCGGATGCGGTATGTATACCGTGAACTTAGGCAAGGTTGATATTGATTTTGTAAAGGTTGATGAGGCTGCACATTTTATTCCATCGGGAATGAACGTGTGGGAAGGTCGCCAGGAGAGATTTGATTTGACAGAACTTGCTTGCTACAGAGAACTGAAGGACACAAAGAGATTAGAGCGTTCACTTGGAACCCTTGGTGGTGGTAACCACTTTATAGAGATAGATGAAGCAGGTGATGGAACCAAATATCTTGTGATTCATTCAGGCTCACGTAATCTGGGTAAGCAGGTTGCAGAGCTTTATCAGAAGCTGGCGATTAACCTAGACAGAGGCTATGGGGACTATCTTGAGAAGCGTGATGAGATTATCAGAACCTATAAGGAGCAGGGACGTAGAAGTGAGATTCAGGATGCGTTAAAACAGCTTCACTGGCAGGTATATGAGTCTGAGACAAGTATGCCTGAAGATCTGTGCTACTTATCAGGAAAATATCTTGAGGACTACCTTCACGATGTTGAAATCTGCCAGGCTTTTGCAAGACGAAGCAGAGAGAAAATGGCTGAGATTATTCTGGAGAGAACCGGGATGGCTGGCAGAGAAGCCTTCCATACAATTCATAATTATATTGATACAGATGAAATGATTTTGAGAAAGGGCGCAATAGCAGCCCATAGTGGAGAGAAAGTGCTGATTCCAATAAATATGAGAGATGGAAGTGTGCTTGCTGTTGGAAAAGGAAATCCGGAGTGGAATTATTCTGCACCTCACGGAGCAGGACGACTTATGTCCAGAACAAAGGCGAAAGCAAATCTTAGCATGGATGAATACAGAGAGACAATGAAGGGTATTTATACCACTTCGATTAATGAAAATACATTGGACGAGGCACCGATGGCATACAAGAGTCTGGAGGACATCATTGATGTGATCCGAGAGTCTGTAGATGTAATCGATGTGATGAAACCTATATACAATTTTAAGGCTTCTGATTAAGGTGGAGGGCATTCTTCCTCCACCTGCAGAAGCAGAAACGGAGGAAGAAATGTTTACTATGCCTACCATCGATATGGTAGCTACCGGAAGGAATATCATGAGACTGAGAGAGGCAGCAGGTCTGACTGTAAGAGACCTGCAGGATATCTTTGGATTTGCGACTCCTCAGGCCATCTACAAGTGGCAGCACGGAACTGCCATGCCTACAATCGATAATCTGGTTGTACTGGCAGCAGTGCTGGATGTTCCGATGGATGAGATTATCGTAATCGATGTAAATAGAACAAAGCAGATTAGCGCATGAAAAGTGAATAAACAGGGCTGAGTTGAAATATATTTAGCCCGTATATGCTCGTATAGTTCAATGGATAGAATGATCGGCTACGGTTCAAATCGTCCGGGGGACGATTGCCCTGAACGGACCGAAGCGGAGCGTAGAACCGATTGATTCAGGTTCGAATCCTGATATGAGCATTATGGTCCCCTAGTCTAAAGGTTAGGACATAGCCCTTTCAAGGCTAAAATGCTCGGTTCAAGTCCGGCGGGGATCACTGAATGGCCCCTTGGTCTAAAGGTTAGGACGGCAGCCTCTCAAGCTGCAAATGTCGAGTTCAAGTCTCGCAGGGGTCACTTATGGGTAGGTCGCATAGTGGCAATTGCAGCGGACTGTAAATCCGCCGACTCCGGTCTACGCCAGTTCGAGTCTGGCCCTGCCCACTTATGTTTGCGTGTCCGAGTTAAACTAAAAGTTTAATGCATTTTGTGAATACATCCGATATAATATAAGTCTACCAATAGAGATTGTGATTCGGGATGGAAGAAAATTACGGAGGTACAAAGAGATGGAACCAATGTATTTGTCAATCCAACAAAAGGAGACAGGGAAGCAAATTAAGAAACTGCTCATGGAAAATGGTTATACTGTGAAAGATGTGCAGAATGCTATGGGATTTGAGAATCCGCAGGCAATCTACAAATGGATTTCCGGTAGATCATTGCCGAGCTTAGACAATTTTGTAATCTTAAGCAGATTACTGCATACCAGTATTGAAGATATCCTCGTCGTTGACGGGGATGTTGTTCGTTTATGGGGAATTATTTAATACCATAGAAAATCTGACTGCGGATTTTTTATGGTATTAAACCGTTGGTACAATGACAAAGCATCTGTCATGCAGTAAGCTAATATCAGAACAAAAAACAAAAGAAAAAGGAGGTCGTAAGGAAATGCAGACAATGACATCAGCATATGCAAATAAAATGCTTAAGAGCCTGGAAGAAGATAAGGCCTTCTGGGTAAACAAAGAGGCAACATCCAGTACCTATGTTGCAGCTATCAATGAGGAACCTGTCGTACCAGAATATGATTATACAGAGGTTGTAGCTACTATTACATCTCTTGATGAGAAAATTGCAATTATCAAGCATGCGCTTAATGTAACCAATTCTAATGAAAAGGTTCAGGTGGGCGATGCAGAAATGAGCATTGATACAATTCTTATAAAGATGGCTCAGCTGAACAAGAGAAAATCAGTGCTTGATCAGATGCGTAAGCAGTTACCAAAAGCCAGAGAGGAGCAGCGCTCTTATATGTCCAGAAATACGGTTCCAGAATATAGGTATATTAACTATGACCTGGAGCTGATTAAGAAGGAGTATGAGGCTGTATCCAAGACCATTATGGAAATGCAGATGGCTCTTGATAAGTACAATCAAACAGTACAGTTTGAAGTAGACATCTAAGAATTTTTCCGTACAAGGCTTTATGAGATTAATGGTGATCCCGGAAGTTTTTGTTCATGGTAAGGGTATGTCTGTTATGGGTTATGTGTTATCGGTTTATGTTCATTGTAGGTTTTAAAATCTGATGCAAGATTTCTTAACAGCGGCCTTGTAGAAAACCTGCAGGAAACTGCGTGTGGAGGTTCGGTTATAAGCACAGGCTGTGGGAGGTCTTCGGATCTTCTGCAGCTTCCTTTATGTTGGAGATGATGAGAATGAAGAATTATTGGAAAATGAGTGATTTTTCGTTATTTGCGGTTCCTTATGCTTATGTAGATCATAGCTCTTATCTGGCGGACCAATTGTTTGTGCAGAATAAGATAACTATGAAATTTAAGGGAGAGATGGTCAAGGATGGTTCGTCGTACTGCATTGTATTCTGTAAGGTGCTAAAGAGGGACGTCGCAAGATTTGAGGAAGCTCTAGAACGACTTAAAGATAAAATGCTCTTACTGGGACATAAAGATTATCCTGACGCCTGCGGTAAAATTGCAAAGATGATTGAAGAAGGCACGAAAGCGAGGATGAGAAAATGAAGCAATATGTAACGCTTGATAAAAGAAGTAAGAAAGCGCAGAGGGAATATTATGCTAAGCAGCGAACAACATGGGGAGAACTGAATCCGGTCACAAGATCAGTTCCGAGTGGAAAGGCTTACAACAGAAAAAAGGAAAAGCAGAGAATCGGTGTTGAATTCAGAAATGGATTTGATGCCGATTTTTTGCGAAGTTTAGTTTTGTTCATACATTTTAGGACTAGCGAAAGCGAATAATCATGAAGAGATATAAGTTTTGAAAGCCAGGGTAGGGGGTATTGACATTGGTTCAAGCATAATAGTGCAATTTCGAGCAAAAAGCCAAAATATAACTGATATTTTGCTCGAAATAATGTATACTTTGAGCAGGATAGGAAAGAAGGTAGGTGTCAAAACAAAATAAACCAACGAAAAGTTTTGCGGTTTGTAATCGCAAAACGAATTGCCTTTTGGCAAGAATTGCGGTATACTATTTACAAACGGAGGTGGTCACGATGATTTACAGACCTTTGTATGTAGAGAAGATCATGGCTTATGTGGATACGCCATTTGTAAAAATCCTTACGGGAGTACGTCGCTGCGGAAAATCAACGATCCTGAAAATGATTATGGAGAGATTGAAAGCGCAGCATAACATTCCAAAGGAGCGCATTGTCAGTTGCCGCTATGACTCAATGGAATATGAGGATATGACGGCAAAGCAGATGTACGCACAGCTTAAAGAGCGTCTTTCGCCCGATGGAAAAACCTATCTGTTTCTCGATGAGGTTCAGGAAATCAAGGGCTGGGAAAAGGTCGTCAATTCGCTGGCATCTGACTTTGATGTTGACCTGTATGTGACGGGCTCTAACTCTCGCATGATGTCCTCTGAGATCTCAACCTATCTGACGGGACGATATGTATCTTTCCGCATCTTCACTTTGTCCTTTGGCGAGTACTTGATGTTCAAAAGCCATTATACCGAGGTGGGAGAGCCGAAGACGGAGCTTGTCGACTATGTACGCTTGGGCGGTTTCCCGGCAACGCATTTGCAGGAGTTCTCTCAGGACGAGGTCTACACCATCGTGCGTGATATTTACAACTCCACGATCTTCTCGGATATTGTCAAGCGCAATCAGGTGCGGAAGATCGACCAGTTGGAACGAGTGGTCAAGTATACCTTCAACAATGTGGGCAATACCTTCTCGGCAAAGTCCATTTCGGATTACCTGAAAGCGGAACACCGTGCGTTGGACAATGAAACAGTTTACAGTTATTTGGAGAAGCTGGAGAAGGCGTACCTGCTTCATCGATGCTCCCGCTTTGATTTACAAGGCAAGGAGATCCTGAAAACACAGGAGAAATTCTATCTTGCCGATACCGCCCTGCGGTACAGCGTTCTCGGCTATAACGCTGACAGTGTGGCATCCAGTTTAGAGAATGTCGTGTACTTGGAGCTTTGCCGCAGAGGGTATACCGTCAATGTCGGCAAATCCGGCAGCAGCGAGATCGACTTTGTCGCAGTACGGCAAAATGAAAAGCTCTATGTGCAGGTGACGCAGGAGCTTCATTCTCTGAAAACGGAAAAACGGGAATACGACCGGTTGTTGGAAATCCACGATAACTACCCCAAATATGTTCTCACAACGGATGAGTTCTCGGGAGGAAACTACGAGGGCATCAAGACGATGCACATAGCGGACTTCCTGTTAAGCTCTGAATATTAAACGATAGAATCGCGAAATGGAAAAGTATCGTAGTCCTTTGGAGACGAAAAAGGTGCTATGCACAGTAGAAAAGAAGGGAAAATAACGGTATGGGAATGGGAATGACTTTATTTATGGAGGCATTTGTGACAATACATATGTCTGTATTTGTGCTTTTGCCGCTGTCGAAGCTGATCTCTAAGGACAACAGCAGAAAAATCTTCTGGACCTTATTTGGGGTCAGAATCGCAATACTATTATTTTTTGATTTCTTCATTACCACAGGAATCGCAATCGTGGATTTCATGGCGGTGTTTGTGGGAGCATTTATTGTGACACCCATTGCCATGAAAAAGGGTGTATGGAATCAAAAGCTAAGTAAACAGTCCGGGAAGGAAAAGGTGCAGACAGCAGCTGAGGCGGTGATCCATGCACCGGCAGCTGACGAAACAGTAACGGGCAGGATAGTGCATGCAGAGGATTTTGATCCGCTGTTTGCCATGTCCGAGGAGGATTGTGTCGAAGGGTTTATAAAACGTGAAATGCAGCGTGCCGGGATCACGGAAGAACAGAATCTGATCCCGGAGGATATGCTGCACAGAAAAAACATACTGAATGCCGTTTTGGCGGTTCTGTTATTTGTATACATATCTCTGTTTTTCTTTCATTTTCCGATGAAAACTTATGTGATCGGACTTATCATCCTGGTGGTATATGCATTTTTGACCAGCCGTTATCAGCTGATAAAATATTTGAAAAAGGAGATCAGATCCAGATCCCAGGAGAAAATCTCGAATATTGTCATGAATGTGAAGGCATCCATGGTGCCGGATTACAGCAAAAAGTTAAAATGGGCTCTCATGGCGGTGGCTGTGGCAGGCTCGCTGCTGTTGTTCAGTAAGCCCAGGATCTTCTATGAACAGGCAGATGACGGATATTATGTGCGGTTTTATGTCTATGGTCTGACGAATATGACTACGGCGACCATCCCCGATACTTATCAGGGGGAGAAGGTAGTGGGCCTGCGCGGCAACACCTTTTCCAATATGCCCCTTTTATCAGAGGTAACGCTGCCGGACAGCATTACAGAGATCCGCGGGCAGGCATTTAAAAACTGTAGAAGCCTGGAACGTGTCACATTGCCGGAGCATCTGACGTATCTGGGCGGGGAAGCTTTTTACCATTGCAGCAGTCTGGAGGAGGTAAATCTTCCGGCGGGACTGACGGAGATTCGTGGCAACACCTTTGAAGAATGCAGCAACCTGCTGCGCATAGAGATCCCGGATAACGTGACCAGGATCGGCGGACACGCGTTTTATGGAAATACCAGTCTGGAAGAGGTGGTGATCTCCCCGGACAGCAAGCTGCAGCAGATCGGGTCTTCCGCTTTCCGGTGCTGTGATTCTCTGCGGGAGATCACACTGCCCCGGGGCGTATCTGTCAATGAACGTGCTTTCAAGGAGACACCTGTAAGGATCGATTACTATGAATACTAAATTTATTCATTTGTTATATGTGCCGACCATGGCATGTAACATGCAGTGCCGGTACTGCTATCTGGAGGACCACACCGTAGATACCCTGCGAGGCGGAGATTGCCTGGAGACCCTGCAATATGCCATCGCGAAATTCCGTGAAGAGGATGTGGTGCCCTTTAATATTTCCCTGCACGGTGGCGAAGTGACCACTTTACCAAAGCAGGAATTCCACGACCTGATCCAATATATCAGCAGATACTATCAGGACATGCGTGAACTCATCACGGATGCCGGCTTCAGGGTGGGACATCCCCACATCAAGACGAATCTGTACGGACTGGACAGACATATCGAGACCATCCGGGAGTTCAACGTGTCCATATCGGGCAGCCTGGATCTGCCGCTTTCCCTGCATGAAAAATACAGGGTGACCAAGGGCGGAGAGGGCACACTGGAACGGATACTGGATAATATCAGACTGCTGGAGGAGATTCCTAACAAGAAAAAAGTATCTGCCACGATCTTTAAGGAGCATTTTGAACAGCTGGATCAGATCATTGAAGATATCAGATTCCTGGACCGTAACACATGCCTGGACATGAATGATTTTAATTTCATGATCGGGTTTGACTACAATTCCTGTGGCCTGTTGCATCACATGAGTGAAGAGGAACAGCTGATTTTCTACCGGCGGATGCACGAGGCTTTTGACGGGACCAATCTGGATGCGGGGGTCAACGGTGCATGGTTCGATGAGTTCGGACCGGAATACTGCACCAACTGCGATAATTGCGGAGAGAAATTTTTCCTGTTGGAGCGTAACGGAGACATCTATTCCTGTGTCAGAGGTCAGAAGAATGAAGATTTTTACTACGGCAATATCTACCGTGACACAGTGGACACCATTTTGAAAACCGCTGCACGGAAGATCTTCCAAAGTCATAACAGACAACCGTTTCCCGAGGAATGTGCGAGGTGCGCTTACCTGTATCTGTGCAAAACGGGCTGCCCTTTTGTGAAAAACGTATATGGCTCCGGCAAAAGCTACACCTGCCTGCTGCAACAGCAGATGTACCGGGACCGCGGCTATGCCCCGGATGCTTTTGCTGACGAGACGACATATGAATATGTGACGAAGATGCGCCTGGAGGAGCCGGAAAAGTATCTGCCTGCCAAGACATCCGCAGAATATCCTGCACTGGAACAGATCATCGCACAAGATGCGAAGCTGAAATATATCTATGACAGCGGTGTGTTTGAACTGGACGTGGATGGAGACAGATATCCGCTGATCTCCCAGATCCTTAGGAAGTCCAGACAGATCCTATATCTGACGCCCATCAGTACGGTAAAGCTGCGTATGAAAAAGCATATGCTGCAGGAAGAATGCGATTATCCGGAGAACAACGCATTGTACCTGATGTTGTTGTCCGGAGATCTCGTAACTTACGGGGATGAGGGGAGAACAAAGCAGCGGCACATTGCCACGCATCAGATTTATAAAGGGGTGCTGGACCATTCCGGGGACAACGAAGAAGAATGGTATGTATATGATATTTCCGGGCTCCTGCGCGAATATGCAAAGGAATATGCCACGGACAGCCCGAACAATCTGCTTGTTACCACTACGGAGCTGAGAGACTGCCATTACCGGAAACAGGAAAATAATGCCTATTACCATATACAGGCCATCAATCTCCCCTTTCAGAACATTGAATTTTACTATCTGACACTGGATCAAAAAAATGACAAGGAGGCTTTCCATGAATTTTGAACCGCAGACCTATGAAGAACTGATCCGCATGAAGCGTTGCGTGGAACTGACGAAATATTATGAGGTGACAGAGGAGGAGCTTTGGGAGATCTATCATTTCTTGGAGCAGGAGCCGGAGGCTTTCATCAAGGGAGGAAGGCAGAATCTGTCCCTCATCATCGGACAGAATACCGCAAAAACCCAGAAGGTGATCATGGCGAACTGCACTGACAGCAGCATTGACGGAATCCTGCTGTCACGGACGGAATTCAAGGTGTTCCCTCATTACACACCATCCTCAGGCTCCGGCAGCAGCGGTGGTTCCTCTTCCAACAACAATAATAACAATAACAACAATAATAACAACAATAACAGATAGGACACGAAAGCAATGGCATTCATATCCGAAACACTTCAAATGCGCAGGCTTACAGAAAGCGGCGTCAATATCAAGACGACTTACATCGTCGATGGCACCCTGAGATACCGGTCCACAGACGGAACCTGTCAGGATGATGTGTACAGTGGTATCCGATGCCGCAAAGAATATTTCCGGCAGGGAAAATTGCTCCATACAGAGAAAATCTTCGATTCCCGCATGGAGTATACCTATGTATCCGGAATGGATGAAGAGGCACAGCATACCTGTGAAAACTGCGGCTTTACCGGCAAAGTAAAGGAATTTGTGAACGGCTGTCCCTGCTGTGATGCGGCCTCCAACATTGACTACGCAGACAAAGAGCTGGGCAGCAAGCACCATTATGACCTGGTATTGCAAAGCCCGGTCTACCGGATCGTCACGGGAGTGGTAGACTACATCGTATCATTCCTGCTATGCAGCCTGTGGATCATAAATACCTCCAGGACCTTCAATGGCTATGATGTGGGCAAGATTTTCATCTACAGCACAATCCTGGCTATGATCCTCTATTACTTTTTCTACCTGTGCGATGCTTATGCGGTATTGGGGCCTGTCAGACGCTACAAAGAAAAACAGAACCGTCGGCAGCAGGAATTCTGGACCGGCACCGGCATCGACAAAAAGCGGTTCTATAATAACCTGAACTACGAAGCCGGCAGACGCTACTATTCCCGGCCGAATGTCATTGATTACGACATTATGGACTATACCGGTCTGCAGGAGCATGTGGAGAATGGCATATTGTGCGTGGATGTGGAGCTGCAGGTCAGACTGGTGTATCTGCGAGGTGGCCGGATCACATCTGCATATCAGAAGGATACCTTCTCCCTCAGTCACAACGACAGAGTCATGACCCTGGACAGCGGGATCCACGTGATCAAATGCCCCAAATGCGACGCCAATATCGATGTGACCAAAGGCGTGTGTGAGTATTGCGGGACCGAGATCGACAGCCTGCAGGAATGGAAGTGGATAAAAAAATAAGATTTGGGAAAAAATGTTGTTCACGCTCAAAAAATGCATTATAATTAAAAATACAAAAATGTTGATGGAGATTACATTTTTGCATTACAAAATGTTGATTGCAAACACTAAACGTAATAGAATATGTTGATTTGAGGTGCTTTATGCTGAAAAGAAAAGCGACAGATTACATTAAAAACTGGTTAAATACAAAAGACAGAAAATGCCTGGTAGTCCAAGGAGCCAGACAGACTGGGAAGACATACATCATCGAGCGGTTTGCAGAGGAAAATTTTGAGGAGCTGGTTGAAATTAATTTCAAACAGATGCCCTCGGCAATGGAGATTTTTTCCGGAGATCTTACGGTAGACAATATGGTTATGGCTATGCGTTTCCGTTTTCCGGACAAGAAAATTATCCCCGGGAAAACTTTGATTTTTCTGGATGAAATCCAGGAATGTCAGGAAGCGATCACATCACTCAAATTCTGGGCGATCGATAACAGATATGATGTCATTACTTCAGGGTCACTTCTGGGAATTGATTATAAACGCGCATCGTCCTATCCTGTTGGCTATGTTGATTATCTGAGAATGTACGGGATGGATTTCGAGGAATTTCTCTGGGGAATGGGGATTTCCGAAGATATGATAGGGAAGCTTTGTGGATATCTGCACTCTAAAACGGTAATTCCGGAGGCGATTCATTCGCAAATGATGAATTACTACAGACAGTATGTTGCGGCAGGCGGTATGCCGGAAGTAGTACAGAAGTATATAAATACAAAGGATTTCAGAGAAGTTGACAAGGTTCAAAGAAGTCTTTTACAAGGATATCAGTACGATATAGCCCATTATGCAACCGCAGAAGAAAAGGTCAAAGCAGAGAAGTGCTATCTGTCGCTTGCAAAGCAGCTGTTAGATAAGGAAAACCATAAATTTCAATATAAAGAGATTGAGCATGGAGGAAGAGCACAAAAATATTATTCGAGTGTTGAATGGCTGCTTCGGGCAGATATGGTGCAATTATGCAAATTGGTGACAGATGTCAGATTCGATCTGGACGATTATGCAAGAGATGATTTTTTCCGGGCATATACAACCGATCTGTCATTGCTGATGGCGATGAAGGACTTTTCCTTAAAGCAGCATATTGTAGAAAATACTTTGACCGGGAATTCCAAAGGTGGTATCTATGAATGCGCAATAGCAGATGCTCTATATAAGAAGGGATATCAGATCTATTTTTATAAAAATGAGACAGCGAGAAAAGAAATCGATGTTATCATCCAAAAAGACGGAAAACTCGTTCCGATTGAAGTCAAGAGCGGAAACACTCAGGCAAATTCATTAAAATGGCTTATGAAAAATAATCGAGATATATCGTATGGATATAAATTTGCGGATGGTAACATCGGCGTGAGCGAAGAGGGGATCATTACGTTACCACTATATATGGTTGCGTTTATTTAGAGGAAAAACGGATGGAACATTTTGAACAGATCAACGAAACTTCTTACTTGTCGGTACAGAATGCATCGATATACCGGAAAATTATGAGATGCTTTTACAGGGAATACGAAAAGATGCATTTTCAGCTGTATAAAGAAGATATTTACAGGTTCTTGAAAGAGGATGAAGCATTCGAAGCGTATTCCATGGAGCAGCTGGTTCAGGATCTGGAAGCACTTGTTAAGTGGAAAAATCTTACACCGATACAGGATCCGGGCAAAGTGTACACAATAGCGGATTATAAAAATAAGCAATACCGCTATACGATGTCGGAATATGCTGTGGAGATCGAGCGTCTGACGGTACGTTTGGAAAATTTATTTCTGGAATCGGGAAATCTATCGACCAACTTTTTTGTCCGTCTGGAGAGAAGTCTGGATGAGACGGAGAACATGGAGAATGCAGAGCTTCGCACGGTGAACGAATGGTGGCAGACGCTGCAGGAGGATTTTAAACGACTCAACCAGAACTATCAGGATTATCTGCGGGACTTTTACTCCGGGAAAACGGAAAAACTGATGAAATCCGTGGAATTCATGGTTCATAAGGACAAATTTATCAAATACCTGAATGAGTTTGTGCAGGAATTGCAGCGGCATTCCAAACGGATGGAACAGCTGCTGGAAAAGAATACAGAGTGTATGGAGAATACGATTCTGGAGCGGGTTGTGGCAAGTGAACTGGATATTCCCCACGCACTGTTGGAAATACATGGCAACGCCGAGCCGAGCATACGGGAAAATGTATACGGAAAATGGTATTCCCTGAAAAACTGGTTCGTGGACGGACGGGGACAGGAATGCGAAGCTAAAAAAGTATTGAAGATCACCAGCGATATTATACGCAACATTATTCAAAATGCAGCCCTGATCGTACAGGTTCAGAACTGGGGCATCAGCCGAAAGGATGATTATAAAAAATTTCTGGAATTGTTCTTGAAATGTGAGGATCTGGAGGAAGCCCATAAATTGTCGGCGCATGTCTTCGGAGTGCAGCAGATTGAGCATTATAAGACTAATATTCCGAGAGACGAGGATGGTATTAATAACAGTGTTTATCAGGAAGAGCCGGCAATGTTTTTGCTGAAGCCACACACGAGAGGGTATCGTGAGAGAAAAGACAGAACAGGTTTTGCCGATAAATCGTTAGAAAAAATGGCACAGCGGGAAAGCTACCTGCGACAGGCGCAGAAGCAGAAGGAAGTGGTACTCCGGTATATTAGGGAGAAGAAGATTCGGTTTGCGGAGATTGATGAAGTGGTTTCCGAAGACACACGCGCCATTTTCCTGCAGTGGATCGCACAGGCTAATATGAGTTCGGAGAAGATGGGACGGACGGAATACGGACAGGAGTATCAACTGAGGAAAAAGGAAGGCAGCTGTGTACTGAAATGCGAAGACGGCGATCTGAAAATGCCGGATTATACATTGGAGTTTAAATAAGTATGAATGAAATCAGAACCTTAATGGAAAAATTCTGGATCTGCCGGGACAGTGACAAGGAGACTTTCTATAAAGTAAAACGGGACATTCCGAACTTTCAACGTTTTATCAGAGAACAACTGGGATGGAAGCTGATACATACAGAGAAGCTGTTAAAACTGGAGAAGAGGCCAGCGCATGCAGAAGCATTTATGGGAATCAGTGAATTTACGGACATTCGGGACTACTGCATACTATGTGTGGTGTTGATGTATCTGGAGGATGCCGAGGAGGGCAGGCAGTTTTTGCTGTCGGAACTGATTGACTATGTGGAGACACAACTGAAAAATTACATGCCGGTGGACTGGACTTCTTTTACACAGAGAAAATCACTGGTCCGCGTATTGCAGTATATGGAACGGCTGCAGATGCTCAGAGTGTATGAAGGAAAAAGTGAATCCTTCAGCCAGGAAGCCGGGCAGGAAGTACTGTATGAAAATACAGGCTATTCGAAATATTTTACCAGTAGCTTTACTACCGACATTTCCGGATATGAATCCTGGAAGGATTTTGAAAAGACAGATTTTGAGGAATTTGAGGAAAACAGAGGATCACGACGTATTAACCGGGTATACAGGCAGCTGGCAGTCTGTCCGGCACTTTACTGGGACAGTACAGAGGACGCTGATGCACTATACTTGAAAAATCAGAGACAATGGGTCGGCAAATATTTGCGGGAAAATTTGGGTGGTAATCTGGATATCTATCGTAATGCGGCATTTCTTACACTGGATACAGATGACTGCTACGGAAACGTGCACCCGAGAGATGCCCAAATCTCGGAAAGCGTCCTGATCGTATGTGCAGAGATACAGAGGCAATTGACAGAGGGACAATTGGAATTACAAGAGGATGAATGTATTGCAATGACAAAGCAGGCATTTTCCCGGATTATCACAAACTGTAGAAACAAGTGGAAGAATGCATGGAGCAAGGAATATTGCGAAATGGACGAGGACAGGCTTGTGGAAACCATTTTAAAGTATATGACGGACTGGATGATGGTACGCAGTGAGGAGGAACGGATCACTGTATTGCCTGCGGTGGGCAGGCTGGCAGGACAGTATCCTTCCGATTACAAAGGAGACGGAGAAGAATGAACGAACGTTGGAAAATGAACCGGATCGGGTTTGTGAATTTCTGGTTATATGACGAAGAGGACTTTGAATTCGAGGATGGGAAACTGCTTCTGCGCGGACAGAACGGCTCCGGAAAATCCATCACGACACAGAGCTTTATTCCGTTTGTACTGGACGGAGACCGTACCCCCAGCCGACTGGATCCGTTTGGTTCCAGTGACCGCCGGATGGAATACTATTTTTTGGGAGAAGAGGGCAAGGAGGAGTCTACCGGTTATCTGTTTCTGGAATTTTGGAAAGAAGACTCCGGAGAGTACCGCACCATTGGAATCGGACAAAAGGCAAAACGCGGAAAACCGATGGATTTCTGGGGCTTTGTGATCCTGGACGGGCGCAGAGTGGGATATGATCTGTGGCTGTATAAGGAAGTGGGATCCAACAAAATTCCCCGGGATAAGCGTGAGATGAAGGCGGAACTGGGCGAAGATAATTTTTTCACAGACAGCCCGTCGGAATATAAGAAGCATGTCAACCAGTATATTTTCGGTTTCCGTAAGGAAGAACAGTATGAGCAGTTCATCAAACTGTTGGTGAAGGTGCGGGCTCCCAAACTTTCCAAAGAGTTTAAACCGACCAAGGTATATGATATTCTGAATGATTCCCTGCAGACTTTGACGGATGAGGATCTGCGCCCTATGGTAGATGCGATGGAAAAAATGGATGAGATCCAGGATAGTCTGGAGATGCTCAACCGCGCCTTCGATGATGTGAAGATCATCCGCAATGAATATACCCGTTATAACCAGTATATGCTGGCAAAAAAGGCTCTGGGCTACCTGAACAAGAAGCAGGAAGTGGAGAGAGAACAGGGAATACTGGAGGGGAAGGAACAGCTGCAGCGTGAGGCACAGGAAGAGCAGAGCAGGGCAGCACAGGATACTGAGAGACTTGCGGCAGAGAAAAAGCTGAAAGAAACGGAGCGCAATGCGCTTCTGGATCCGGAACTCGAGGATGCAGACCGCAAGCTGGAGAAATTCAAGGCAGAGTATCAGGAGGCTGCGGATGGAGAACGCCGCTGGGAGAAAAAGATCGAGGATGGCAGGGAGCGGATCCGGGACGAAGAGATGACTCTGAAAAAGCTGGAGGAACAGATGGAACTCCGCCGGGATACCTTGAAGGAAAAACGGGAAGAGCTGGAGGAACAACAGGAAATCCTGCAATGGGAACATCATGAGAAGGCGAAAGAGAAAATCAGTCTGGAAGAATACGAAGAAAGAGATGAGATTGCAGAGCATCTGCAAATATGGAAAAACCAGCTGACGGCAGGAAGAACAGCTCTCGGACAATATGAGCTGATCTTAGGACAGTACGAGGAAGCCGCCAGTCTTCTGGAAGAGACGAAGAAGGAAAAAGCGGAGGAAGAACAACGGCTGGAAATGGCAGAAGAACAGGTGTCGGACAGAATCGATGCATGGATCACGGAAGTCTTTCATAGAGCAGAAACAGCCGCGGAATGGCATCCGGAACGTGAGGTTCTCCTACAGGCGGAACAGAAAGCAAGACAATACGAGACCGTAGCGGATGGCGTGGAGATACAGAGGGGCTTCCGTGCAGATTATGAAAGACAACGTCAGCAGCTTACAGACGAAAAGAATGAGAAGCAGTATCAGAGGGAGATGCAGGAGGAAATCCTGAAAGAAGTCCGGGAACAGCTGAAGAAAGTGCAGGAGCAGCAGGAACTGGAGCCGGAACGGGATGAGGCAGTCGAAGCATCCAGAGCATCCCTGGCGCAGTCTGGGATTACTGCCATTCCGTTTTACAGAACGGTAGAGTTCGCAAAGGAGCTGGATGAGACTGCCTGTGCAAGTCTGGAGGCACAATTACAGATGTCCGGAATGCTGGATGCCCTGGTGGTGACGAGGGAAGATTTTGCGAAAATAAAAGCGGAGCATCCGGAATTTCTGGATGCGGTTCTGCAGACAGACGGACAGGGCAACAGCCGCTTTTGTGGATTGACAGTAAGTGATGATCTGCCGCAGGAACTGAGGACTCCGGTATTGGAAATCCTCAGTAACATTTATGAAGAAGAAGGAAAGACACAGGGAATCTGTTTTGGCGCAGACGGCAGCTTCCGGCAGGGAATCTTAGCCGGTAAAGCTCACAAGCAGGCAGCAGAATATGTAGGATATCTCGCAAGAAAACGGAGAAAAGAACAAAAAATCCGGGAACTGCAGGAACAGATAGAAAGCATCAGCAAAACCATAGCAGAATGGAATGCTGAAATTACGCAATTACAGGAACGAATGGACAGATTACAGACGGAATATCAGGAGATCCCTGATTTTTCGGAGATTCAGATCGCATTGTCGGAGAAAAGAGAACTGGAACGTATTCTGGAGACGTTGGAGAATGAATATCTGAAACAGCAGGCTCAGGAGCATAGGCTTTCCGAACAGAAGAACCGGCAATATCAGGAAGTATTGAAGCTTTGTAAAATGCTGCCCTATGAAAGAACGACAGAGGCTTATGAGGAAGTCTGCGGCGCAGTGGAAGAATACGGAAGGATATGGCAGAGTATAAGACGTGAACTACTCCATATGCAGACGGAGCAGATCAGTTGTCTGGATAAAAAAGGACGGATAGACCAATACAACGATGATCTGGAGGAAGCCTTTACAGAAAAAAGAGCTTACAGTACCCGTGCAAAGGCCTGCGAGATCCGGATCCGCCAGCTGGAAGAGTATCTGAGGAGTCCGGAACTGCTGGAAAAGGCAAACCGGCTGAAACAGGTGAAGGATGAACTGGAACAGATCAGTAAAAAAATAAATGATTTGGAAATAGAGATGGCGAAACGTGAAGGAATGTTGCAGGGCTTGCTGAAAGACCTTCCGGAACAAAAAGCAAAACTGCAGGGATTGATTATGGAGGAAACGGCACTCAGAAGCTATTTTGAAGAGGAACTGGATCTGAGACTGATTTTGAACCGGGAAGGCCGCACAATCTGTGAATGTGCCGAAGAGGCAGTGAAATTAGTAAGTGACAGTGAGAAGAACAGAGAGTCTGTTGATATGCTTCAGTCCTTGCATGATAAATATCATAAACATAATGGAAGCCTTGCAAGCTATGGAACGTCCATAGAAGAGTGCTTTGGTGATACAGAAATTGTGGGAGCTATACGTAAGCGATATCGTATTATCTCTGTCTGGAATGGCAAGAAAGTATATCTGGAGGAATTTTACAATATCCTGAAGACCGCTATCGAAGAGACAGAACTGCTGATACAGAAAAAGGACCGGGAGCTTTTCGAAGATATCCTGTCCCAGACGATCAGCCAGCAGCTTACGGACCGCATAGCAGAGAGCAGAAAATGGGCAAAAGACATGTCGAAGCTCATGCAGGAGATCGATACATCTATGGGCCTTCGCTTTTCCCTGGAATGGAAACCCTGCAAAGCCGACAATGACAAAGAACTGGATACAGCGGATCTGGAGCAGATCCTTCTACGCGACAGAGAGCTGCTTACCCTGGATGATATTGAAAAAGTAGCAGGTCATTTCCGCAGCAAGATCCGTGCAGAAAAGGCAAAGCTGGAAGAGACGGGCACGATCATTAATTACATGGAGCTGGTAAGAGATGCTCTGGATTACCGGAAATGGTTTGAATTCCAGATGTTTTACCGGCGCGGGGATGAGACGAAGAAGCCACTGACCAATGCTGCGTTTAACCGGTTCAGTGGAGGTGAAAAAGCAATGGCAATGTATGTGCCGCTGTTCGGAGCAGTAAACGCACAGTATAAAAAGGCGGATAATAAAGATCACCCCAGGATCATTGCGCTGGATGAGGCATTTGCCGGTGTCGATGACAAGAATATCAAAAGTATGTTTGAACTGGTCCATAAACTGGATTTTGATTATATCATGAATTCCCAGGCTCTGTGGGGATGCTTTGAGACGGTCAAAGGTCTTCGGATCGCGGAACTGCACCGCCCGGAGAACTCCCAGGTGGTATCGGTGATCCGGTATACATGGAACGGACATGAGAGGACTCTGGATGAACAATAATGAAGCATGTGCGGCATATTTTAAGGGAAATCCGGCATACCGGAGGTGCTTTTTAGAATTTGAAAAGAAATGGAATTCTTATGGGAGAGCAAAGGGAATCATTACACTGAAGCATACTTCCGAAGAAGAACGGAGAGCCATCGGCGGGATACTCGGAAAGACATTTTATGAAGATGCCATACGATTTCCCTTTGCAGAATTTGAAAAAGGACTGCAATGCACAAAATTTGCTCCTGTAAATTTCGAAGAGGTTCTGGAAGCATATTTTGCCAGAAAAATGATAACCACGCAGAAGATGCGGATGGAGGAAGAGCGCAGCAGGGCGGAATTTTTTGAAACAGTGGAAGGTTGTCTGACAGAGTGTGCCGGCCCGGATTCAGTTGTTGTCTTCTGGCTGCGGGAAATGTATTCCAAAAAGAAGTTTGGCTATCAGACAGTGATCAGAGAATACGGAAGAGACAGAGAACGGACGGAAAAACTGTTGAAAACCGTAGGAAGAGCACTCATTCTGCTGGAAGATATTCGAGAGACGGAAGAGGAATATCCTCTGGCAGTGTTTTCCGCGGAGATATCCGGCAATCCCCACTATTTTGATCAGGGAACGACTGCCGGGCAATTATTAGTCCATGGAATGTGTTATGCTACGAGGACAGATTATCCGGAAAATGCCCATCGGTGGAGAGAATTACTACTATCCAACGGTATTGTGCCGGATAATATTTCCTCTATCGTGCATATCTATGGATTGCGATTACAGATTGACGGTGACTGGCACCCGGCGTACGATGCCTTTTGCAGGCGGCAGGAGCCCTGTGCGGTTACCATGGAAAATCTGCAGGAGCTGACAGCGGTACAACCGACAGGAGACAAGGTTTACATTGTGGAAAATGAGATGGTGTTCAGCTACCTGCTGAAGCACCTGGAACAAAAGAATGTGACATTGCTATGCACTTCGGGACAGCTGCGGAGCGCCGCAGTGAAGCTGATTCCCTTTCTACTGAATAGTGGGGCAGAAATCTACTATAGCGGAGACATCGATCCGGATGGAATCCGGATCGCCGACAGACTCTGGAGAAAATACGGTGACCGGATCCATGTGTGGAGAATGTCGAAGGAGGATTATACGAAAAGCCTTTCGGAGGAAGAGATTGGAAACATATCCATGAAAAAGCTGGAGGCTGTTGAGAATCCGATTCTTCGTGAGACAGCAGGAGAGGTAAGGAAGAAGAAAAAGGCGGGGTATCAGGAGAATATATTAACAGATCTGCTGGAAGACATGGATAGAAAGTAAGCGTTAAACTAGAAGCAGGCATCGTATTTTAACGGGAAAGAGAATGCACCCGGCGAGATGAAGGTAAAAGATCATAAAATGTGATAAAACACAAAAATATGGCTCATGAAATGTGAAAAAATGCAAAAAGATGGCTCATGAAATGTGAAAAACGGCATTGAATGGCTGGTCGACACCAGAGTTATTACGGAATGCAATTGCCTGATTTTCCCGGAATTACCGTTGAAGGGAAACATTGATGAGAGCAAATATAAATTATATTATCCGGATACCGAACTATTGATATCTACACTGGAAGAATGATCAAAGCATATCTGAAAAGCCTGGATTAATGAAAAGGAGCGTGAAACATGAAAATATGGTTAGATGATCTCCGCCCCGCACCGTGGGGATATGAGAGCGCCAGATCCGTGAATGAAGCCAAGACACTGATCCGGGAGGCGGAGAGAAACGGCATCGAGATCGAAGTGCTGGATCTCGACCATGACCTGGGAGATTTTGCAAATCAGGGTGGCGATGCCATCAAACTGCTGGACTGGCTGGTGGAGCGGGAGACCTTTTACCCCGTGGAGATCCATACCGCGAACCCCGTGGGCAGAGCGAATATGGAGAGTGTGCTGGCGAGGTACTGGGGAGAGGAGTACTGGTAGAAAACAAAACAGCCGAAAAATACAAAATAAAACTGCCGAAAAATATAAAATGAAATAGCCGAAAAACACAAAATAAAACTGCCGAAAAATACAAAATAAAACATTCGAAAGAGCTAAAGTAGAATGGAATATTAAGTGGAAAAAATGCGCTTAACTTGATGACCACTTTGATGACCACTTTTGTAAAAAGTTTGTAAGATTTTGCTGGATATTGTCACATACATAATATAGAGACTTATAAATATATGATATGTAATAACTTTGAGTGGGAGGAGAAAATATGCAGGAAATTGATATACGGATACAAGAGTTGAATAAGACAATATGCGAAAATATTGAACTTATTGATTTTACATCAAGAGGCTTGGTTTCTCAAAATATTTTATCGCAGGCAAGAAATTTAGTGGAGCATGTAGCTATGAAGGCTTATGGTACAGAACACGATTTGACTGTAGGCTATGGAGATATTAAAACATCATTAAGTTTTATAAAGACGGATAATAAATACCTTTTTTTAAGAAAATTCCATGCGTTTTTACAGGAATCACGATCACATTATGGTTCAAGCCACGAGGGGGCGGAAAGACTTATACTAAAATACTATAAATATTTGGTTGAACTCAAGAACTTTGTGAAAGACGAATATGGTTTAGAAATTCTCCAAAATATTGATAAATTTCCTGTGAATACAGATAAAACAATTCAGGAATACTATGAAAAAATAGCAGATGTTTTAAAACAAAACAGACCGCTTGTACAATATAATAAGGGCGAAAGATATTACGTAAAAAAAATTAAAAGCTTTATCGTAGACGGTAAAGTTTATTATGAAAACACATTAACACCTGTCGCTGATAACATAAGTAAAATGGATAGGTTTATTGCCTTTTCAAAAAATATGATTCCATATCATTATGCAATTAATGCTTCAATTTTCATGGATGAAATTGAAATTAAGAATAAAAAAATGCCTGTAAATGTTTTAGGAGATTTCAGGGTATCAATCAGACCATGCGAACTGAGCAATTTTGCTAAGTTTTTTGGGACAACTATAAAAATGGATACTGGCAGCGCAGAGTATATTGGTATGATGAATTATTTGACAAGATCAGGTGCAAGTCTTACAGATATCGCATTAATGCCGGAACAGACATATCAAAATATAAGAAGTATGATGATTGGAAGGGCAAAAGTAGTTAAGTTTATAGGTATACTGGATATATGTAGACAAATACTACTGGGAAAAGGACCAGCAAGTAATACTTTGGCCTATCTTTTAGCAACATTAAATAATCGAGTGCTGAAACTTCAATATTATCGTGAGGCGAATAAACTTTTAGCGGGATTGTATCTGAAATATGGATGTATTCCTTTTGATGATATGCCGTTTGCTTCAAATCTTATAAAGCATGTGCCAGAAACGTCAGAACTATATGGCTGTATAAGCGTCAATGGGCGAGAGCATGAATTGCTTGGAAGGTATATACAAACCAATGCTAAAATTAACGGAAAAATATATACTGATATATCTGAAGTAGAAGTGTATGGTGATGTCGATTCTCTGATAAGATGTTATAATGGTCGGGTTTATACGGGACATCCAGAAAGAAGAATTCATAAATTTGGCAAGAATAAACTTTATATAGAAGAGGATGTTAAAAATACGGAATTTATAATACGAAAATTACTTGAAATGTCGCAAAAGGGAATGACAGGATATGAAGAGGCCATAGCTGCGTGGATGATGGAAGATAATAAGGTGGATAGTGATGAAAAGCGGGAAATTTTAAAGAAGATGTTTACAGAATCACATGTAGCACTTATATATGGTGCAGCAGGAACAGGAAAGACATATTTAATAAATCATGTTTCACAATATTTTGATAGTAGAAAGAAACTTTACTTATCTAATACTCATCCGGCAGTAGAAAATTTAAGGAGGAATATAGCAACAAAAAACGCAGAGTTTTCGACAGTAAAAAGTTTTATATCAAAGAAATGGAATAGCGTAGAATATGATATTTTGATAGTAGATGAATGTAGTATGATAAGTAATTCAGATATGAAAAATGTCTTAGAAAAAATAAAATGCAAGCTAATTGTTCTCGCGGGAGATACCCATCAGATAGAAGCTATTGATTTTGGAAACTGGTTTGAAATGACAAGACATTTTATAAAAAGAGTTGCATGGTGTGAACTGGAAACACCATATAGGACGAAGAAGGATGAATTGTTATCCTTTTGGAAAAAAGTACGAAATCTTGAATCGGATATAACAGAACATATTGTGCATTATAGATATTCGGCATCATTAGACGATACAATATTTGAAAAGAAGTCGTCAGATGAAATTATTTTATGCCTGAATTATGATGGACTGTACGGTATTAATAATATTAACAGATTTTTACAGAACAATAATGCTAATAGTCCGTACAAAAAAGGAGTATGGACCTATAAAGTGGGGGATCCTGTTTTGTTTAATGAATCGAATAGATTTGCACCGGTGCTATATAACAATTTAAAGGGCACAATTGTTCAAATCGAACCGACCGAAACAGGTGTGTATTTCTCTATAGAAATTGATAAGGCGATAACAGAATGGGATGCAGAAGACGTAGGCTTAGAACTTGTAAAAACACTACATCCTGGAAAATCCGTGATTAGATTTTTTGTACATAACAATGTGAATACAGATGAGGATATTCAAGATGAGGAAGGAATTGTTCCGTTTCAGGTATCTTATGCTGTTTCTATTCATAAAGCCCAAGGTCTTGAATATGAATCTGTAAAAATTGTAATAACAGAAGAGGTTGATGAAATGATATCGCTCAATATATTTTATACAGCCATCACACGGACTAAAAATATGCTAAAAATATATTGGAGTCCGGAATCTCAGGAGAAAATAATTAATAATTTTAAAAAGACAGATGTAAGCAATGATGCAACAATTTTTGCAGCGCAAACAGGTTTATGTCAAGTAAAAACCAGAAAGTAAAATTATAAGCTACGACAAATTTTATTATTTTTAAAGTAGTAATTTTATAAACAAATGGTGCTTGGAGTAGTGAATTGTGGGCCGGTGACAACTTTGGCAACTTAGGCGGTAACATCAAGTTGCTTCGGTAAAAAGTTTGTAAGATTCTGTCGCATATTGTCATGTATATAATAGAGGGAGCAATTTTACATAGATTGCAGTATTCCTGAAAATATGCTATGATACTTTTAAATGAGCGAAAAAAGTAAAAAGAATCAGACAATTCAATATTATGATCAAAATGCCGCCGATTTTGTGGAGAACACGCGTAATGTAGATTTTCATGTAATGCAGGATGAATTTATAGAAGGGCTTCCTGCAGGGGCGAAGATCCTGGATCTGGGCTGCGGCTCCGGAAGGGATACGAAATATTTCCTGGAGCATGGATATCGGGTAGACGCGATAGACGGCTCCGCGGAACTGTGCGCGTTGGCATCAGAGTACACGGGGATTCCGGTGAAATGCCAGTTGTTCCAAGAGCTGGATGAATCGGAAGTGTATGACGGTATCTGGGCGTGCTCATCGTTGCTACATTTATCCTATGGGGAACTGGATGAAGTGTTGTATCGCATCGAGAAGGCACTGAAGCCGCAAGGCATTTTGTACATGTCATTTAAGTATGGTGTATTTGAAGGGGAAAGGAACGGCAGATATTTTCTGGATTTCACAGAAGAGAAACTGGAGCAGCTGCTGAAAAAACATACAAGTTTACAGCAGCTGCGGAACTTTCTGACAGAAGATGTACGACCGGACAGAGAAGAAAGATGGCTGAATCTATTCCTGAAAAAGATCAATTCTTAATTGCATATCCGAACTATGTCCTCCGGGAGACAGTGACTTATCCGAATGGCGGTGTGAGTCGCTTTTATGATGATGGAGTGGACATGGTCATTATCGATGATGAAATCTGCTCCTGCCGCGATGGCGAGCAGATTTTTCCTTATACACTGATCACAGATAAACAAAACCACTATATGAAAATATACCGGAGAGTGTTCCGATTCCTGGGATTCGATCCGGAAACGATAGAAAAATGCCTGCAGAAAAACCGACAGGAAGTGTTGTACTCTACCCAAAAAATCTCAGAAAGAGGAGAGCATGCGGACTCTTCGCCGCTGGAGTTGCTGTTTGAACAGAATTTCACGGATGTCTACGGTATGCGGGCATTGAAATACCTGCAAAAAGAATTCCGGATATCCGATGAAGACGGCAACAATTATTTCCTCGATTATCTCGTAGATACCGCAGACAGCAGAGTGGCCATCGAGGAAAACGGAATTCATTACCACCATCCGCAGTTGATCGGAATAGAGGGCTATCGCAAACAATTGCGCAAGCAGAATACCTGCGCATTGTGGGGATTAAAGCTATACCGTTTTTCCACGGAAGATTGCCGATTCAAGGATCGTATCGAGGATGATATCCGGTCTTACCTGGGAAAAGATACCAGCGGATTCCGTGAAACGGGATTGCTGCTGGAACGTAAAACAGAACTGTATGAGCACCAGGAGATCAGCCTTGCGCAGATACAGGAACGGCGGGAAAAAGGAATTCGTGCATTCCTCATTGTATTACCTACCGCAGCGGGAAAATCCCGGATTGTGGAAGAAGATATTCAGAAATTTGCAGCCGGAAAAGAGCAGTTCCGGGCATTGATCCTGGCACCGAATACGAATATCATTGCGGACTGGAAAGAGAGAATCGATAAAGACCTGCAGCCGTTGCAGGACCGGATCGATATTAAGACTTACAGCTATGCGGTAAGACATTACCATGAAAAAACAAGGGATTATTATTCCTATATTGTAGTGGATGAGGCGCACCACGCGGTAGCTCCGATGTTAAAGCGGGTGATCCAATACTATGCGCCGGAATTCCTCGTAGGACTGACAGCGACGGATCAGCGTCCGGATAAAAAGAGACTGGAAGAAATCTTCGGAAATTATACAACAGAGCTTTCTCTGAAGGATGCAATGGAGAAGGGAGTTGTGGCGAGGGCGAATGTCTACCGGATCGAGACGAATATTGATCTGAGCCATGTCCGTTTTAACGGAAAAGATTATGTGAATGCGGATCTGGAGAAGAGTGTGCGTGTCACTTCCCGAAATGAATTGATCGCAAATGTGCTGAAGGACTATTTCACGGAGGGAGATGCCGGAAAACGTCAGGGAATTATCTTCTGTATCAACAAGGCGCATACCAAAGAGATGGCACGCCTGCTGAACACAGCCGGTATCTCAGCGCAGGATTACAGTGGAGATACAAAACACCCGGAGAAGGTTATGCAGGAGTTCAAGGAGCATAAGATACGTTTCCTCTGTGCCTGCGATATGATCTCGGAAGGCTGGGACTATCCGGAACTCGGAATCCTTGTTATGGCGCGTCCGACGCTGTCGAAAGTGCTGTATCTTCAACAGATCGGCAGAGGTTTGCGGCGGACATCCATCAAGAAAAATGTGTTCGTCATTGATGTGGTAGATGAATACGGAGCTATGGTAAGACCCTGCAGTATGCATGCTATCTTCGGAAATTCATTGTATGTTCCGTTCGGTGATATCACCAGACAGGATTACCTGCCGGGACAAATGATCGAGATCGATGGCATCACCGAGCGTGTGGAACGGATCGTGGAAGTGGACATCCATACCTTTGAAGAAAAGTATGGGGATTACTATAGTCAGGAACAACTGGCGAGAGAGTACTTCGTCAATACCGGAACGATCACCAGCTGGATCCGTAAGGGGAAGATTACACCAACAGTAGAATTTCCTTTCGGCAGCAAGAAGATCAGCCTGTTCAGCCCGGAGGATGTAGAGAAATACAGAAAAGAACTGAACATTCAGGAACATAACGATGAAACCGTTCGGGATGACTTTTTTGCGTTTCTGGAGGAAAGAGATTATTCACTGTCCTATAAAATGCCGTTCCTGTTGTCATTTATCGATCATATGGACACGATAGGCGATGCAAAGATCGAGGATGTGCTGACGGATTACATAGCTTTTTATCAGGACAGAATCGATAAAGGATTGCCGGTGGATCGCCCCAGCTGCCCTTATAATGCCGAGACTCTGAAAGACCGGAAAATGATCAAAAGCAGCATGCTGACCAATCCCTTTGAAAAGTTCGAGAGAAAGAGATTTATGTACTACTCGAAGGATTTGGGAGTGATCTCACTGAATCATGCACTGTTGGCGAAGATGAGTGAGGGGGATTGGGAGAGAGTGAAAGGGCAGATGAGGGAAGATTTGGAGAGGTACTATCAATAAAGGTATTAAAGGGAGCATACACATATGAATAGAAAATACATGCCATATGGATTTGATGAAAACTATGAGTATAAGACTTATAGAAATATTGGTAAAGATTATGGTGATAGTAGGACGGCTAATGCTGGTCATATCGAGAATATTAAAAGGTATTTTCGAAAGAAAGTAAATAAAAAGCAAAAATATTATGCTACATGTGATACATATACACAGTGGAAAAATTATATAAAGAAAAATACAGAAAAATATCAAATGGATATTGAAAATTATAAGCATTGGTTGATAAAACAGCAATGCTACTATGAAGAAAGATTGGAACTTATTAAAATAATTTTAATACCATTATATATTTTTGGCCTAACAGTTTTAGTTGAAAAAGAAACGAATAACGCTCAAATACTGTATGCGACAATAATTGTAGAAACAATAATGTGTATTTTAGTAATGAGAGATACAAAGAAAAGCTCATTTTATAAAAATTATATTGAAATTTTGGAACTTAATACAGATGTAGAAAATAATAAGGAGTAGAGTATATCGAAAGATAATAGTGATTTAAAAAAATGAATGGTCAATTATTAAAGATAGATTACTTGGCTGCTATTTGACACCTTATATGTAGAAAGTATTGGTAAGATTTTATTAGTTTAATGAGAGGTGTTTTACTTGAAAAATAACGATTGGTTTTCTTCTGATGAGTATAGGAAGATGATCGAAAATATGAATCGAATTACCCAGGGTGTACCAGCAAAATTACAAAACTTATTTCAAAAAAATTTGCAGTTAAGGTCTATATTAAGTCAGAACATTAGTATAGAACTGTCAAATAGGTTAATAGAGATCAAAAGTCAAATGAAATACCTCTCTCGAGTATCAGAACAACTTTCCGAGGTGATTCCTTCATTTCAACTTTCAGAAGAAGTTCGGGAATTCATTCAAGAAGCTAAGGAAAGTGAAAATTTATCGGAGGAAGAATTCGAAAAAAAGTATGGTGAAGAATTCGAAGTATGCAGGCTTTTAGGCACTAATGGCTGGGTTGTTTCTGGACATAGCAATCCAAGATATATAAAGAATTGGTATAAAGCACTTATTGAAGGTGAACCGGATAAAATTGTATGTTTTTTTGAAGAAGAAGATGATCGTGTTATAAAAAATATTACGGACACTTTGGAAAGGAAATATAATGATCCGGTAAACAGAAATTATTATTCTCGAGGAATTAAAGCATTTCAAGATAATGATTATATGACATGTGCGATGTATTTGGTTGGCTTGTTAGAGGCAAGAGTAAATGCATTGGTTCAATTTCCACCAAGAACAAAATATAAAGAAAAATTTTCTGATAAAGGCTTTGTTGATGTAAAACAGGAACAATTTGCAGAAAGTAGTTCTTTTTTTACTAAAAGATATTATTTTTTGGATGTATATCCTTCGTTAATAGCTTTTTTGAATCGCTTATTTGTAGATGGAGAATATACATTTGAAAATGGGATTGAGCCGCCATATATAAACAGAAACTGGCTATTGCATGGAAAATGTTGTAGAGAGATAGAACGTTTTGAGTGTATACAGCTATTAAATGCGCTTGAAACGATAGAAAATGTTTTGGGGAATGAAAAAGAAATTGAGAGCTAGGAATAGAAAGTTGAGGTGGTTTTAATGACAAATAATATGGAGAGAATGAAGTTGGAGGTTGTCAGGGCCATCGTAACATGTTTTCCTAAAGATTACATAGAAATGGCTTTTGTCGGAGGCGTGTCGGAGAAAGAATTTGTTGATGAAATTATAGTGGAATTCATAAAATATGCGTTTGATAATTCCCAGGAAAAGCATCCATTAAGGTACTATGTTCCGTATGGTGTAGATGAGAATAATGATGGGAGAATGCTTTATACTAGATTGCTTAAGTATTGCCAAAAGTATCGGGATCAGGAATATGAAGAATTCAAACGGAAAGGTACGGATATTGAGGAGCTTAAAGCTAAAAGTATGCAAACGATGGATGAAAAAAGGGAAGGCTATTCGATTACTCCAATGCAATATTTTGAGATGGTGAATATTCATGATATTGCAGCACTAAAGGCTTTTGTTGAAAATCGACTTTCTGATGTCAAAAAAGTTTCTAATACATCTTTTGAAGAGATGATGAAAGAATATGATAAAAATGTAGATGAATGGGGAAAAAAGAGCAACGAGAATGATTATAACAAGGTATTTTATTCATTAGCATTTTTTACTATAGATTGGAAGTACGGATTTGAATTTGCATATTTACTGGCTAGGAAAATGGAACAATTAGGAGTAAAAGAAGTAGATAAAAAATTCTTTTCGATTTTGTGTGCAAGAATGACAATACAGTCTTTTTTAGGTTGTGAGGTGGGGATTGATAGCAGAATGATTAAGCCAAGGCAAAATATGATTGATGTTCTTGTGCCTGCCGATCTAAAATGGTCAGATGAAATAGAGTTTGATCAGAGATGTTACGCAGAACTGCTTGTAATAATGGCGCAGCTCAATAATGGTATAAAATTAGTAAATGGTAATACTTTGCGTGAACAATTCGCAAAAGAAACAACAATGGAGGATTGGGCTTCCTTTTTTAAAGAATATGATATATTTGCAGCTTGGAATAAGAAAGAATTATCGAGCGTTCGAATTAGAAATATGAGAAAAATTCTTGGTCAGATACATAAGTAGAAAAATTCCGGATTTTCGTTCCTAGGAAAAATAGTAGAGAAAATGGTAATCTATAATCACAGCAGGGCCCACTGAATAATAATGAAAGGTTCAGGTGATTATATGGAACAAAATTTAACAGTAAACAAGGATATACCAGAGCAGATATCTGGTTATATTGAGCAGGCAATACGTAATATTTATAATGAGCATCCACACGAGGTGAAAATAGTACTTCTCGGAGCTGCCTCAGTGATATTGGGATTTGGGGTATATAAAGAATATGGTTTAATTCCTAAATCAGTTGTCGGAGAGGAGGCTTAATATGAGAACACAAGGAGTTTATTCTTATCAAGAATATCATCCGGGTTACGGAGCTGGTGATGGGGACACTGAAAGATATGAGTACCTGTGTCCTTGTGGAAATGGACGAGTTATAGAAGAACATGATAATATTCCGGGATTTAGAGAACATGATGCATGTTTTGTTGTTTAGTATTAGTAATTACTTTAGAAAGTTCTCTTTAGAGTATAAGCGGCAGCACAATAACATACAAAAGGTTGCGGATGGATTGCTTTTGTAAACCATTGATAACATATGCTTGTACCGATAAACATATGGAAGACATGGAGATAAATAATAACGAATTAGGAAATAGAAGTGGACTATCTTGATCAGAACTTTAAGAAACAGCATGGAAAGTATTCAGGTTGGACAGCACAGATTATTCAGCATGAGATTGACCATTGCAATGGAATAGTAATATAAGGATTGGTACTGTAGTGATGCTGAACTTGAACTACGATGTCCTTTAAGATGTCCCTCAAGATGTCCCTCAAGACAAGTTAGATGTCCGAATTATTGACTTGTACTGATTGCGAAAATGAGCACCGGAGGAGATACGGACAAGATTACACGGTTAATGGATCCGGAAATCATGCAATACAGAAGAAATATGGAGAAAATGTTAAATACGGAGAATACCATGTCAAACACCACCCTTACACAACTTCAAGAAGGATTGACAACTGCATATATTGATGATACAGCTGCCAATCTGGCATACAAGCCTGCTTTCGTGTCGAATAATCCGAAAGAGGGCAAGCAAGTTATTTCCGTCATAGAAGATGAGCTGATGAAGTGTGAATTGAAGTGTATTCCCGCAAATTTGAGATTGATTTGTGGCTGGCGGAGAAAATTTTTATAATATGAAATATTGGAGAGGGGGAACAACATTTTATGACAGACTGGATAATGGTTGTAATTACAGCAATATATGTTATAGCAACGATTGTGATTTGCTATTTTAATGGAAAATCTGCCAAGGCAGCAAAAACACAAACAGATGAAATGATACGACAATATCAGATGATGAATAGACCTAATATTACAATTCAGTTTGATATAATACGTTCTGGATTGTTATGTTTTGTTGTACAAAACGAAGGAAACTGTCCGGCACATGATGTGAATATACATATCAATCAAGCATTTATTGACGGAATGAGTGATATTCGTGATAAGGAGAGAGTGAAAGAATTAGGTCAATCCAAGTTGTATTTGGCAAGTAATCAAAAAATATATATTTTATTAGGTGGACAACCGGAGTTTACTAAATTGGCAAAAAATATTGCGGAAATTGATATTTCCTATGACAACTATAATGAGCATACAACCATTGATTTAGAGCAGTATGCAATGATGTTAGTGTATGATTCGCCGGTGGAAGACATTGCTCAATACCTGAAAAAAATAAAAGAAAGTAATGATAAAATTTATAAAAAGATATCTAATAAAATTGATTCGGACAATAGTGTAAAACATGTTGTTGTACATAACTCAACATTAGAAGAGGCACATAAGTATAGGATATATAAATATATCTGCTGCGAAGGAAAACATTTAACGATTGACATAGTAAATGAAGTAGGATTGAATAAAGACTATGTTTTAAAGTTACTAAATGAATTGTTGTGGGTGGATGGATTGATTGGTTGTTTCGCTGGACCTGATGATAACGATGATAGTATTGAATGGTATAGAAAGTAGATGATATTAATATAAATTATGATTACTTGTTGGATAAAGAAATAAATTCTATGAATGCTGCATAGCAACTTTTAAGTTTGGAAAAGAAGAATTTTAGAAATAGAGGCAAGATAGTATGGAACAAATAGTGACAAAGGGAATAAGAATAGATCTTCATATACACTCAGTATTTTCCAAAGACAAAGATGGTAAGAAAGTTCAAAATAATACTTTGGAAAACTTGAACTTACTACCTTCGAATGTACAATCTACAGATAGAGGAGCAGATGCGATTAGAGCTGTGCTTGGCAATCTTAGAGCAATTCCAACAAAACTTGCAGAAATTAGAAACCCCTTTGGAAGTGGGCATGGAGAGTGCATCTTTTCAAGGTCTTGAAATAAGACATGCAAAACTAGCAGTTGGAAGTAGCGTTACTTTTGTGGATTTTATTTGGAGTAGCTATGAAAGTCAGAATAGTTCAAAAAACAGCGGACTTGATTTCATTACTGAATATTGAATGTAGAAAATGATAGATGTATCTAAAACAACAGATGTTTGACAGGATAGTATATCGAGATTCAAGGGCTTAATTAAGAAGGGAGAAAAAGTAGGTTGGGAGATAAAACAAAAAAAGAACATTATGTTCCGAGGTGTTATCTTGAAAACTGGAAAAATAATAAAGGACAAGTGTGGGTATATGATAGACGACTGAAAAAAACTAGAATAAATAATGTTTATGATATAGCGTGTGAACGATATTTCTATGATATTGATTATAAAAAACTATCTGTACAAAAGCTTAAACTTTTAGAAAAATTGGGAATTGAACCAGCACAGGATGAACAATTTATTGAACACTTTTTTTCCGAACACATAGAGGGGGTTTTTTCAAGGTTATTAACAAAGATATTAAATACAGAGATTACTGCTTGGAGAGAAAAAGAATGTTATTTTATTTCAAAACAAGAAAAATTAGATTTTGCTGTATGTGTAGCTTTTCAATATACTAGAACAAATGAGACAAGAAGAATGATAGTGGATATGGCGGATTGTTTGGAACAGGCATTACAAGAAATGAATGTTTCAGAGGATGTAGTTGCTAGATACACGATAAGAAAAGATGATGAGAGAATTATTCATGGAAATATGCTTTTGGATATAGATTATATAAGCAATATGGCGTTATCTTTTTATAATTTGACATGGATATTGGCGGTCAATAAAACTTCCACCGATTTTTACACATCGGATAATCCTATTGGAACGATTCCACATGCACATAACGATTTTATATCTATGTCAGGAATCAATAGTAAAGGAGTAGAAGTGTTTTTTCCATTGTCACCAAGGTATATTTTGCTCATGTATGATAGTTCCTATCACAAAAATATGATACCATATGATAGAAGATATCTAGCATTGAATGTCGAACACTTAGTGAGGCAATATAATAAATATGGTATCTATAATTGTAACAGATGCGTATTTTCAAGAGATGGAGATTTGTCTGTGGTTGATGAGGTAATGAAAACAGAACCAGAAATATTGGATGTACCAAAGACAAGATTATCATGGGGAGGAAAAAGCTTTTTCCCAAGACCAAAATAGAGTTGCACATTTGCATAATGATTTTATTAATTTAACTTGATAAAAATGTTTTAGAATGTTATGGAAATTCATTTTCATAATAGATAAATTTTAATGTCATGAGCGATTAAAGGATAGCTAATTATGGGAAGAAAGAAAATTGAAACATTAATAAAGGAAAAAATTTCACCATATTCATTGAATGAAAAGGGAAAGTCAACAATAGCTAGTTTAGAGAATATGTATTCATACGAATTGTTATGTGATTGTATTGATATTGCAGCAAGTAGCTATTTAAATTACGATAACGAAGGAAGATTGACAAAGGAGTCCGCTGAAGATTTTATAAATAAAATTGGTGGAATAGCTTATAATAAAAGTCTTTCACCAATTGATCAACAAATTAATTATTTACTAAACATAGGAAAACATCAATTTTCATACTGGGATAAACCCAAAGCAAATGCATTGTTAAGAGAATATATTTATCAACTTCAGGTTTATGGCTGGACTAGTTATATGATAATAAATGATCTAAAAACTGATAGTTTAAGATTGATTAAAGAGTCAAGAAACTGGAGTGATTGGACAGCAAAAATTGAAAATTGGATTCAAGATATAAAATCGTGGATTGAGGAAAAGAATTCTGACGAAGTTAGACAATCGGGAACAATATTACCAAATGAACTCATTAAGGATTTACCTGGCAACATAAGGAAACTTTGTGAACAGATAAATGCAAGCTATGAATGTAATTTGTTTGATTGTACAGCTGTAATTATGAGGAGATTATTAGAAAGCTTGTTAGTTATTTCGTATCAAACTTTAAACATAGAAAATGAAATAATGAATAAAAATGGAGTTTTCCATATTTCCCTAGACAAAATAATAATAAACGCACAGGAAAATCAAACGCTAAAATTATCTGCAAATACGAAAAAGGATATGATGCTTTTTAAAGATCTGGGGAATTATTCAGCACATAAAATTTGGTATAATTGTACAAAAGGAGATATTGAGCAGAATGCCTTGAAATATAGAACAATAATAGAAGAACTCTTATATAAGTCAGGAATAAAACAATAATCAGATGTATTACTTGGGTGGAAATATAAATAATGTAATATTGAAGAACTGCTAGAGAAAATTTGACCATAGATTAAAATTAAAAGAGGAAAGTCAAATCGCGGTAAAAACGTGATTTTAATTCTGATTTATTAAATAATGAGATATTAGAGAAAATACAATAATAAGTTAAATACGGAGAATACCATGTCAAACACCACCCTTACACAACTTCAAGAAGGATTGACAACTGCATATATTGACGGTACAGCCGCTGCCAATCTGGCATATAAGCCTGCTTTCGTGTCGAATAATCCGGAAGAGGGCAAGAAAGTTATTTCCGTCATAGAAGATGAGCTGATGAAGTGTGACCAATTCCAGATCAGCGTGGCTTTTATTACTATGGGTGGAATTACGCCTCTCTTGCAGACTTTGAAAGAATTGGAGAAGAGGCAGATCCCTGGACAGATATTAACGACAAACTATCTGAATTTTAGTGAGCCTAGAGCATTGAAGAAGCTGCAGGAATTGTCCAATGTTACTCTGAAGATGTATGATGTGGATCGGGCAGACCAGGGCTTCCATACCAAAGGCTACATTTTTAAGAAGGAAGAGATCTATCGTATTATCATCGGCAGCTCCAATATCACAAGTGCTGCTTTGACGAAAAATAAGGAGTGGAATACCAAAATTGTTTCCACAGAGCAGGGTGAAATTGCGATGGAGATCGTAAAAGAATTTCACCAGCTGTGGGATTCTAAGTATGCGCTTTTCTATGATGATTTCTATGAGAATTATAAGCAAAAGTATGAGATCATCAAAAAGCAGAGGGAAATAGCAAAACGGGACGAGATATCTTCCACGGAGAAGTATAAACTGGAACCGAATTCTATGCAGGTAGGGTTCATTACGAATCTTCGTAAGATTGTGGATGCTGGAGAAAATAGAGCACTGCTGATTTCTGCTACCGGTACAGGCAAGACGTATGCGTCAGCCTTTGCCATGCGAGAGTTAGGATTTAAGCGTGTTCTGTTTTTGGTACATAGATCTACCCTCGCGAAACAGGCATTGACATCATTCCGAAAAGTATTTGAAGATAAGAAGTCAATGGGCATTGTTGGGGCAGGATATTCAGATTATGAGGCAGATTATATTTTTGCTATGGTGGAGACTCTTCACAAAGCGGATAATTTGAGGAAGTTTGATCCGGAAGAGTTCGATTGCATTGTTTTAGATGAAGCGCATCATAGCCCGGCGAATACTTATCAGAAGGTCATGGAGTATTTCAAACCGAAATTATTTTTGGGTATGACAGCAACGCCGGATAAGAGGGATGATGGGGATGCTTCCAGGAATGTATACGAATTGTTCCATTATCAGATTGCTTACGAGATCAGGCTGCAGCAGGCAATGGAAGAGGATTTGCTATGTCCATTTCATTATTTTGGAATTAGTGATATTTCCATGATAACGGATGAACAAGCCAAGGCGAGAAATATTTCGGAGGAATATTTTGGAAGATTAACCGGTGACGAGCGTGTAAGACTTGTCATCGAACAGGCGAAATATTATGGATACAGCGGTGATCGTGTTAAGGGACTTATTTTCTGCAGCAGGAATAGGGAATGTGAGGAGCTGTCTGCAAAGTTCAATAGACTAGGATACCGTACCGTAGCACTAAGCGGCAAGAATACCGATCGTGAACGAGAAGCAGCATTTGAACGGCTGGCAATGAACGAAGAGGATGCAACAGAGGAAATGCAGCCTTTGGACTACATTTTTTCAGTAGATATTTTGAATGAAGGTGTAGATATCGTAGAAGTGAACCAGGTGATCATGCTTCGCCCTACGCAGTCTCCTATTGTATTTATACAGCAGCTTGGCAGAGGACTTAGAAAAGCCGAGGACAAGGAATATGTGGTAATACTTGATTTCATTGGAAACTATAATAACAATTTTATGATTCCGGTGGCATTGTCCGGGGATAGAACTTATAATGCGGATACGATCAGAAAATATGTGATTTCAGGGAATAATACGATACCCGGAGCATCCACAGTACATTTTGATGAAATTGCAAAAGAAAAAATATTCAATTCTATTGATAAGATCCGAGGAATGAAATCGATTATAAGAGAAAGCTACATTTCTCTGAAAAATAGAATTGGACGAATTCCCCTGTTGTATGACTTCTATGAGCAGGGAGAGATTGATCCGTTGGTAATTATCAAAGAATATAAGACATATTGGCAGTTCCTGGAAGCTGTTGAGACGGGAAAGGACTCCTGTAAATTGAATGATCAGGAAAAGCTGATATTGGAATATCTGTCTAAGACCATTTTAAGTGGAGTCAGGCCTAGTGAGTTATGTATTTTAAAAGAATTTCTAGACAAAGATACCATCTCGACCAGCGATGTTCGAAGAGAACTTGAATATGAGTATGATTATTTTATAACGGATCAGGAAGTAGAGGAATCCGTCAAAGTTCTGCAAGGGCATTTTGTTAGTAAAGACGATGAATACCAGAAATATAAATTTATGAACATAGTGCGCCCTGACGGAGAACGTACTATGAGGAGTGTGGAAGCTTATCAGAGATGCTTGCAGAACGAAAAGTTTAATGCTCAGATCAGGGATATTATCAAAGTTGGACTGGCTAGATATAAGGATAAATATACCAAGGGTAAATCAGAAGATACACCTTTTGTATTATATGAGAAGTATTCCCGAAGAGATGTGAGTCTGTTGATGAATTGTGGCAAAGATCTGTCATCTACAATGTATGGAATGAGTCGGATAGGTGACGATGTATTCATTTTTATTACTTACCATAAAGAAGAAGCCGAGGAAGGTAAAAATTACGCAGATGGCAAGCCGGATTATGCAGATGCTTTTGAAGATAATCTGATTTTCAAGTGGGATTCTCAGATTGGTAAAGATAATAGCAGCCCTTATATGCAGAAGGTTTTGACGGCTCCGAGGAAACATCTGTTGGTGAAAAAGAGTGATGCAGAGACCGGTTTTTATTATATGGGACAATTTGACATTGTGGAATCTGCGGATAGCCAGAAAGAAGATAATAGTGGTAAAATGAAACCGATCGCGAAGGTGACCATGAAAATGCATCATCCCGTACGCGAGGATTTATTAAGATATTTACAAAGCAATATTTCAAAGGAGAACGAGGCAGTATGAAAACCATTCGCGTAGTCGCAGCCATAATCTGCGATTCCATAGAGCACAAAACCAAAATTTTTTCCACAGCGAGAGGCTACGGAGAATTCAAAGGCGGTTGGGAATTCCCCGGCGGGAAGATCGAAGCCGGAGAGACCCCACAGCAGGCAGTTGTCAGAGAGATCCGTGAGGAACTGGATGCCACGATCAGGGTCGGAGACCTGATAGATACCATAGAGTACGATTACCCGGCATTTCATTTATCCATGGATTGTTTCTGGTGTGAGGTCGCTTCGGGAGAGTTGAAGCTTCTCGAGGCAGAGGCCGCCAGGTGGCTGACGAAGGAGGAACTGGATTCCGTGCAGTGGCTTCCGGCGGATGTGACATTGATTGATAAGATCAGAAAGAGTATGGAGTAGGCGTATAGCCATTTATCGGAGATTGGCAGGAAAGAACTGGATTTGCAACGTCTGTTGTTTTCACATATATAGGAAGTGCTGTGTTGACAAGTGCCGGAATTGTTAGTACTATAATCTCAAAGCATATATTCTTACGATTCCGGCAGCGAGAGCTGATCCACACATCTATATCATTTCAATGAATTCTATGCTTTTATACCACATTAACCATGCATGCACAGCATAGTACGTTGAATGACAAGTGGATAGGACAGGCGAAGTGTACCTCCTTGATTTCAAGTGCTATGGGAACAGGAGGACACTATGAAGAAACGCAGCTACGAATTGCTTATTGCTAACCGCAAATACAAGGATACTATTTTTCGATGGATATTTTCCCAAATCGAAAATTTGTTATCTCTGTATAATGCAGTAACAGGGAAACATTATCAGAACCCGGAAGAGTTGGAGATCGTGACTCTGGAAAATGCCATTTATATGGGCATGAAGAACGATCTGGCATTTGTACTGGAAATGGGATTGTACCTGTATGAACACCAGTTTACGTATAACCCAAATATTCCGTTGCGGGATCTGTTCTACATAGCCAGCGAGTATCAGAAGCTGGTGGATGAGAAATCCCTATATTCGTCTGGTATTCAAAAGATTCCGACGCCGAATTTCCTGGTGTTTTATAATGGGACAGACCGGGACGTTCCGGATCGGACAGAACTGCGGTTGTCGGATGCTTTTGAGAATCCGATGCAGGATCCGGCGCTGGAATTGAAGGTTACGATGTTAAATATCAATGCCGGACATAATGAGGAACTGATGAATAACTGCCATGTTTTATGGGAATATGCAGAGTATGTGGCAAGAGTCAGAAAGTACGCAGCGGAAATGCCATTGAATGAGGCGGTGGAACTGGCGATTACCGAATGCATTAACGAAGGAATCCTTACGGAATTCCTGCAGCACAATCGGGCGGAGGTGTACAAGGTGAGTATATTTGAGTATGACAAAGAAAAAGAAGAAAAGAAGCTCCGTAAGGCTGAGCGGGAGTGTGGGCGCGAAGAAGGACGCGAAGAAGGACGCATGGAAGAGAGAAAGTCACTGTTGGCTCTGATCGCAAAAATGAGTGCCGGAGGAGATGCGGATAAGATTATACGATTAGAGGATCCGGAAGTAATGAATGCAATGCAGAAGAAGTATGAAATAAGATAACGGGAGGGATAATATTTTATCTATTTCTTGCAATTTTGATGTGGAATTGCTAAAATATTAGCATGATTAATTTATATCAAAAAACATGGGCAGAAATAAATATGGAACTGGCAAAGCGAATGGTACAGCTTCGGAAGAGAAAGAAAATTTCCCAAAAGGAATTTGCATCCAGATCAGGGGTAAGTCTCGGATCGTTGAAACGTTTTGAGCAGACCGGAGAGATCTCGTTGCAGTCTTTTACAAAGCTTGCAATAGCTCTTGGAGCGGAGGGAGAGCTGGAAGCATTATTTAAAGAGGTACCATTTGACTCCATAGAGGAGATACATCATGGACAGACTAAATAAGCTGGATGTATATTATCATGACCAAAAGATCGGAACAATGGCATTATATCAAAACCGGCTTGCGGCGTTTGCGTATAGCGATGAATGGTTACAGGAGGGATTCTCAATCAGCCCATTTTCTCTTCCTCTCAGCAGCAATTCTTGAGACATCTCACAGAATTCCCAATCTGGATTATGATATTCTTATGAAATTAACTCTTCAGCTTACGAAATCTATGGAAGAGTGTGAAAAGCTTTACCGCCTTATGTGTTTTAACGTTTTTGCACATAACCGAGATGATCATTCCAAGAATTTTTCTTATATATACAGGGATGAGGAGAAGAGATGGATACTTTCTCCGGCATATGATCTTACGTATTCCAATTCTATCGGTGGAGAGCACGCAACAACAGTAAATGGAAATGGTGCAGACCCGGGAATGGATGATCTTCTTTCGGTAGCGAAAAAGATAGGACTTGGAATGACAAAGGCAAGAAAAGCGGCAGCAGAGATTCAGGAATGTGTGCAGGAACGATTGCGGGACTATTTATCTGATAGGATAGAATAGCTCTTATAAACTTTGCCTGAAACAGTATCTCTTTCCCTGCAGTATGCTAATGTTATCCTACTACAGGGGGAGGGTCAACATGTAGAGGATTCTGATCAGATTCCGGGGGAGAATGGTATGATTTACATAACGGGAGATACGCATGGGGATTTCGCAAGGTTTTCCGCTAAAAGATTACGGAGAGCCGGCATGGAGCCGTACGATTTTATATTGGATCAAAATGATGATGAGACGAACTCAATCGTGTTTTATTCGGCTGTATCATTCCCGTTCCCGTGGGAATTGCCTATGGGTATGCTGTATTCACGGCGGATGATACGGATCCGGAGAAGGTGCGTGAGCGTGCAGATAAGGATATGTACCGGAATAAAAAAACAATGAAACAATTGTGACCAGGGAATTCACTTAATTGTCAACCTGTTATAAAAAGGGTTGACAATTAAAAAACGCCATGCTATTCTGACAGAGGTTTTTACAAAAGACATCTGACAGAAAGGCATGGTTTTTTATTATGACAACACAGACAACAACACGAAGCAAGACTTATGACATGGTGTACATTGCGGTATTTGCGGTTCTGATCGCGATCTGCTCCTGGATCTCCATCCCGATGACGGTTCCTTTTACGTTACAGACTTTTGCGGTATTCCTGGCAGTCGGCGTACTGGGCGGTAAGAGAGGAAGCCTTGCGGTATTGATCTATATTTTACTGGGTGCAGTAGGCATTCCCGTATTTGCCGGTTTCTCCGGTGGTATCGGTCAGTTACTTGGCAACACCGGCGGTTACATCATTGGATTTTTATTCTCCGCACTGCTGATGTGGCTGATCGAGAAGCTGTTCGGACGTAAGACATGGGTGCTGGGTATCTCCATGGTACTGGGCTTGATCGTGTGCTATGCTATCGGAACGGTGTGGTTCATGGTTGTATATGCGCAGAATTCCGGAGCTGTCGGTCTGGCTACTGTACTGGGCTGGTGTGTAATTCCTTTCATCATTCCAGATCTGGTGAAGATCGCACTGGCACTGACACTGAGCAAGAGACTGTCTAAGGCTCTGAAACTGAACGGACAGGAATAAAGGATACACCGGATATGGAAGTGACAACAACTTACCGGATCCGTCCGCACCACGGCATGTGCCTGTATTTTTTCGAAGGGAAGGGATACAGTGAAGGGTTCACTAAGCATATGGCGGAGGTGAAGGAATGGCTTCTGGGGAAAAATGGACCGGCATCCCTGCAGCTGGTCGGAGCGACGGATGAGATCTGCAGCGCCTGCCCTCATAATAAGGGTGGCAGCTGCGAGTCTGCGGAGAAGGTAGACCGATATGATGCGGGTGTATTGAAATACACCGGATTAAAGACAGGGCAGGAAATGACTTTTGCGGAATTTGAGCGGATCGTGGAAGAGAAAATTCTGCAGCCGGGATATGGCAAAGTCATCTGCGGCGACTGCCAGTGGAGAGATATCTGCCACAAATAACTTAAATAAAAAAGCGCACCTCCCCTTAGGTGCGCTTTTTTGTGCGTCTATAGCCGCACTGTTACCTCACGAAGAGGTAAGCCGTATATGCAACATACAGAAGCACGCACGCAGCCCCCTCACTGCGGGTCATGCGTCTGCCGGTACGGGCGAATACGAAGAGCAGAATGGCACTGCCAAGGAGCAGTACGGTGTCGATGACAGACTCTCCGAGGACATGCAGAGGGCTGATCACCGCGGACATTCCGAGGATAAACAGGATGTTGAACAGGTTGGAGCCGATGGCATTGCCCAGCGCCAGTCCGCTGTCTCCCTTTTTCGTGGCAACGATGGAGGTCACCAGCTCCGGCAGGGAGGTGCCGATGGCGATAATGGTCAGTCCGATGAAATTCTGGCTGACACCGAAATTCGTAGCGATGATGCACGCTTTATCCACGACGAGATCACCGCCGAAGATAACGGCAGCCAGACCTCCGGCAATATACAAAAGGCTGCGGGGCAGGGAGAGGATCTTGCCGGGTTCTCCCTCTTCTCTGTTTTTCCGGGCAGAATAGATCATAAATCCCAGATATACGATCATGCCCAGCAACAGGACAGCGCCTTCCATGCGGCTTAAGCTGCCATCTAAAAACATCAGACATAATACGACAGTTACCAGGATATTTAACGGCATATCCCGCTTCAGGATCTCTCCGTGGGGCATAAAGCTGTGCAGAAATGCACAGATACCCACGACCACCAGCCCGTTGAAGATATTTGAGCCGACGACATTACTGATGGCAATATCATTACTGCCAGCCAGCGCAGCATTGATGCTGACGGAGGCCTCCGGAGCACTGGTGCCCATGGCGACGATGGTCAGACCGATGATGACGCTGGGGACCTTCAGGATCCCCGCCAGGGAGGAACTTCCCTCCACGAAAAAGTCCGCACCTTTGATCAGAAGTATAAATCCTACGAGTAACAATATGTATTCCATAAGCTGTCCTTTCCTGCGGTGACTCACGTATTCTTATAAAAAGTATAAAAATAAAAAAGTATAAAAATAGAGACTTTTACCGCATCAAAAATGATCGATAAAAGTCTCGTTGCTTACAATAATAACCGGTCCGACGGACGTGATGACGATTATCATTCCGGACAGCTTCATGTATCATTCGGTTACCATTCTAGGTTACCATTCTATCAGAAACCATCCGGGAACTACTCCCTCTTAACTGTGCCCTCATTCTACAAAAAAAGGACAAACACTGTCAACGAACTTTGTAAATCTTGACACTATTTTAACACGAACTCCATCTTCACGGGATCATGGTCGGAGTAGGAATAGCCGGTGTTTACATTCTCATAGGACAGGCACTCGATATTGTCGGAGATAATAAAACCGTCCAAAGTTACGGTATAAGTTACACCGGGGACATATTCCATATCTGCGTTTCTGGCGCTGTTCCAAATAGATTCCTTCTCCTCAGAACTCAACAGATCCAGACAGAAGGCAAAATGCTCCGGCAGCTCCGTTCTCGGAAAAGGAAATGCCCAGGACTCACAGCTCTCCGTATCCTCTTCGGAAGCCTTCAGGTCGTGGTTAAAGTCGCCGCCGCAGAGCACATAATTCCCGGCTTCGTATTCTTTTGCCATATCATTGCACAGCATCTCAATCTGTCCCTTGCGGATCTCATCGCTGTTGCCGTAAGCGGACATATGCAGATTGAAGATCACCAGCTCCTTGCCGTTGTCCACCGGGATCCGGGAGACGCTGTAGCAACGGTCCAGATCGAAGAACTTGCTGAAGGAAGTGGATATGGGGAAGCTTCTGCGCAGGGCGGAAGACACCGGATATTTCGAGAACAGTCCGAGTCCTGCCCGGCTGCTGCCGTGGGGCTGGGTAAACGGATAGAACAGGAAAGCAGAGTCATAATTCTGCGCAAATACGGTAGTATATTCCGGCAGAATGTTGCGCAGCATCTCGTACTCATCCGTATGATAGCTTCTGGTGGCATCCAGATCGATCTCCTGGATCAGCGCAAAATCCGGGTCTAATGACTTCACCAGTTCTCCCGCACCGTTTATGGCATATTGTACGGTCTCCGGGCTTTCCGCCCAGGAGGAGGTACCGCCGTCCATGAAGAAGCTGTAATCCGGCAGATAAGCACCGAAACCGATGTTGTAGGTCACTGCGGAATATTCCGTATCCGTAGCCAGCACCGCAGCCGCACCTGTGGTAGTATCGTCGACCGGTGCCTCCACCACCAGTTCCTGATTATCCTCAATCCTGTAATAACTGGCATAGAGGTAGACGATGTAAGCCAACAGTGCGAGGATGAGGATCCCCAGCACGATACACATGGTTTTTAATAACGTTTTACATAAATTTTTCTTTTTCATATCCTCATTTTAACAAGCCTTGCGGGAAATGGCAAACAGGAATATTTTATTTGTTATTTGTGTGGTCTTATGCTAAACTGGTGCTGGATGATATTGGCATCCAGGAATTCTCCGGTTTTGAGGAAGCGGGGTTGGCTGTTCAGCCGTCTGCCGGATGGTACGCCGGTCAGACCGTAATAAGAATCTGAAAGTATAACATTATAAAGAAATGAAAAGAGTAAGAAAACGTTTATTGCTGACCGTATGCGCTATGGTGCTGCCTCTTGCGGTGACATTGATCATATATAATATTTATTCTATGACAGCGCTGAACCGGCAGGCTGCCCAGAGCGCAGCCGGTACCGGCTATATTTACGAACAATTTTATGAGAAAAGTATTAAAACGGTCCAGTCTTATATGATCTCGGAAATGGTAGGAAATGATTTCAGGAGACTCAATTATCCGTTGGAGTCATTACAGGCTTATCTGTGCGGGCAGAACATTCTGGAAGATTTTACAAAATATCTGACTTCGGATGTGGATGGACTGGTGGCACTGGAATTTTATTCGGAGAGTAACGATCTGCTCCGGATCAAACATGCCCCGGGTACTCGCTATGTGCCGACCAAACAGTCTGGAATATGTCGGGCTGTCTATGAGGAGATGAAGCAGGGGGAACTGAATAGTGACTGGTATGTGATTCCGGTGGGGGATGACTATTTCCTGATCCGGATTCTGAAATACGGCTCGATGTATATCGGTGCGGTCATGGATTTCGACCAGTTTATGAAACCCTCCTCGGAAGTTGAGGGAAGATCGTCTTATCTGGTCTATGCAACGCAGGACGGACAGGCACTGAATCAGAAAAATCTGTTGGAAGAGAAACAAATCGAACTGAAACAGAATTCCAAGGGTTATTACATCACGGGGAAAGGAATGGAGCGATACCTTGTGGTGTATGAGCAACTGCCCTACGGTGATCTGGTGCAGTATTACATCAGTCCCTACGGAAGCTTCTGGAACTATATGGGAACTTTGCAGTGGTTTCTGCTGTTTTGCAGCTTTATTTTTATTCTGCTGATCCCGATTCTGTATTTTTATATGTATCGTTTCTTCGTGGCACCCTTAGAGGGATTGAAAGCAACCATGGAAGAGATCGCTGAGGGTGATCTGAACGCCTACGCGGAGGAAAACAGTGATGTGGAGGAATTCCGTCTGATGGCGACTACCTTTAATCACATGATGGATCAGATCCAGAAGCTGAAGATCGATGCCTATGAGCAGGAGCGCAGGATTCAGAATGCAACGATTCAGTATTTACAGATTCAGATCCGCCCCCACTTTTTTCTGAACTGCCTGAAGAATTTCTATGCGCTGGCGGAGCAGAAGGAATACCGCTCCATTCAGGAACTGACGCTGGCGCTGTCTTCTTACCTCAGAAAAGTGATTACTTATGAAGAAGATACCATTAGTGTCCGGAAAGAGATGGAGAGCGTGGAATCCTACCTGAAACTGTCACAGCTGGGATTGTCCGTACCGGTGAATTACAACATTGCCGTGGACGAAAAACTGGAAGAATTTCAGATCCTGCCGTTGTCGGTGCTGACTTTCGTGGAGAATGCAGTGAAATACGGTGTACAGTCCCAAAAAACACTGCTCATCAGTATCCGGGTATCGTTACTCCCTGGAGAGACGCCGGAGGATACTTATGTGTGTATTACGATTCTGGACAACGGTCCCGGTTTTCCGGAAGAATTACTGCATTTTCTGAACAAGGAAGAATTCGCAGAAGAGAAGACCGCGGGGATCGGTATCCAGAATGTCTGGAAACGTATTAAAATACGTTATGAGGAAAAAGCAACCATATTATATAGCAACTCGAACGGAGCTTGTGTGGAGATGTATTTACCCTATGAAAAATATTAATGTATTAATAGTAGATGATCAGATCAATGTGGTAAGCGGTGTCATGTTTGGGGTGCATTGGGATCGTCTGGGGATTTCGCAGATATACAAGGCATATAATGCCTATGAAGCAAAACAGGTCCTGTTGGAGAAGCCGGTGGATATCATGCTGTGCGACATTGAAATGCCGGTGGAAAATGGGCTGAGCCTGTTGGCATGGTGTAGAAAGCAGGAAATGGATGTGGAGACGATCTTCCTGACGGCACATGCGGACTTCCTGTATGCCAAAGAGGCTGTGGCGCTGGGAAGCTTTGACTATATTTTACAGCCTGCGAGATATGAAGAGATCGAGGATGCTGTGAGAAGAGCGACGGAGAAGATCCGGATGAAACAGCGGGTCAACGAGGATTCCCGCTACGGACAGCTGCTGAAGAATAAAAAGGGGGTTGTCCTGGGGGCAATGTTGGCGGATCTGTTCTCGGAGGAGAAGAATGACATGGAAATAGCCATGCACAACCTCGAAGAAATAGGGATCCGTGTGACGGAAAATTCCAGACTGAGCCTGCTGGATGTGGTTCGTTGGGGAAAGGGACTGGAGAACTGGGATCAGACGCTGTTATATGATACGATTTCCAATGTGCTGGAAGAACTGTTCTACCCTTACGCCTGGAAAGCACTTCTCTATCAGCAGGAAAAGGGAATCTATTATGTACTTCTGTGCACCGACAGTGCGGCAGAACTGAATGAAGAATCCATGTATCATCAGATGGAGCGTTTTCAGATTACATTTCAGAAATTTTTCGACTGTGGAGTTGCCATATATTACGGTGCACTGGAGGATCGGCAGGCGGTCTGGGAACTAGTGCGGATTCTGAAAAAAGCCGACCAGAACAATGTTGGACGCAAAGAAGGAATCTATAATGTGCAGGAGAGCAAGCAGAAGGAACGGAAAGCAGAGGAACACTACTGCGAGAACTGGGTACAACTTCTGGAAAATGAACTGTATGATACCGTGGTAAAAGACACTTCGGATACCTTGCAGAGATTGGCGGCGGAGGATCAACTGAATTCCAAAAACTTGATGCGGTTTTACCAGAAGATTATGAGTGTAATCTATCTGGTACTCCAGAAATTAAATATGGATATGGAGCAGTTGTTCCCGGAGGAAGAGATCATGCAACGTGCCATGTCCGCCTATGCTTACACGGAAGATACGCTATGGCTGGTAAAATATGTGACGGCGAGACTGCATGAACTGCGGAATACGGAGTCGGGGAAGGAGACCCAGATCGATGAGATATTCCAATACATCCGAAGCCACATGGATGAGGATATCAAGAGGGATGATATTGCCGATACGGTGCACCTGAACGCCAATTATATTTCTGTGTTGTTTAAAAACAAAACGGGAATGTCATTAAAAGAATATATTATCTCAGAGAAAATGACGCTTGCCCGGAACATGGTCCGAGAGACGGTGTTACCCATCAGTGTGATCGCCATGAAAGTGGGATATACCAACTTTTCCCATTTTTCCCAAAGCTATAAGAAAATCAACGGGGTTTCACCTACGGAAGATCGGGAAGAGACCGTGCACACAAACGAATAGTATTTTCAAAATGTCACATTTTTTACAATAGAATGTGACATTTTTGATATTCCGGAATGCGGAAAGTAAAAAAACTTATTTTTTTGACACAAACAACATTTTTAACAGATAGATACGATTGTGGGATTTTTTTATAATGAATTCATCATCAATGAAGACCTACGAAGGGAGAAGAAACTTATGAAAATCAAAAAGTTATTGGCAACAGGACTTGCTACCGCAATGGCAGTAACGACTCTTGCAGGATGCGGATCTACCACAGATAACAACGCTTCACAGAGTGCAGGCACAGACAGTGCGGCAGGAAGCACACAGGCGGCAGCGTCAAATGATGATGTGACCACCATTACCATCTACGCGTACAATAATTCCACCACGGAGGCTGCAGAAAAGGTTGCGGCAGCAGTAAGCGAGATCACAGAGCCCACCATAGGTGTAAAAGTAAACCTTCTGACTGGTGTAAGTTCAGAGCAGCTGAATCTGGCACTGGCTTCCGGAGAAGATCTGGATTTGTTCTTCGCAATGCCCTGGCAGGTATCCATGTCCACCATGGCAACTACAAACCAGATTGTTGCCATGGATGATCTGCTGGCAGAATATGCACCGGATGTATTGTCCGGTATCTCCGAGGATGACTGGCGGTGTTCTACCGTATCCGGAAGTATCTACGGAGTACCGATGAACAAGGATAAGGCACAGGGGCGTGGCTTTGAAATGGTAAAATCCATTGCGGATGAACTGGGAATCGACTACTCCACTCCATGGACTTACGAAGATTTGGATGCTAATCTAAGAAAAGTAAAAGAAGCATATCCGGATATGTATCCCCTGGTTCCCAACGGCGGAACAATGATCTATCCGGCATGGGCATGTGACGTGCTGAGCGATGATCTGGGCGTACTGGAAAATGCACTTTCCGACAGTACCCAGGTAGTGAATTTCTATGATACAGATTCCTTCAAGGAATATTGCAAGTGGGTATACCAATGGGCACAGGAAGGTCTGATGATGCCGGATGCAGTCAATACCACAGAAGGGTATCAGGAATTCTTCAACTCAGGTGTCGGTTTTGGTACTTTCACTTCCTTCAAGGCAGGATTTGAAGCAGAAGAGACCAGAAAATGCGGTAAAGACATCGTAGTAGTACAGATGGAGAACGGTGCACCCCATTCTACCACAAGCATGGTAAATGCAAGCTGGTGCATTGCTAATAACAGCAAGAACCCTGAAAAGGCAATGCAGATGCTGAATTTGATGTACACCAACCCTGAAGTATCCAACCTGTTAGTCAACGGTATCGAAGGCGACAACTGGGTATTCGCAGATGAGAGCAAGGGTGTGATCACCTATCCGGAAGGTGTGGATTCTTCCAATACTTCATACTCTTCCGTAGGTTGGGCTTGGCCTAATGAACAGATTACCTATGTATGGGAAGGTGATGATCCTGATGTATGGGAGCAACTGGGTGAGTTCAATAAGAATGCACAGCCCTCTCCTGCAAAAGGATTTGTATGGGATAACGCAGAAGTACTGAATGAAGTAACTGCATGTAACAATGTAGTAGAGAAATATCGTGCAGGTCTGTTGACCGGATGCTTGGATCCTGAGACAGCTATCCCCCAGATGAATCAGGAACTGGATGCAGCAGGTATCAACACCATTATCGAAGCTAAGCAGGCACAGCTGGATGCATGGCTTGCAGAGCAGAACTAAAGCACTACAAATCATAAAAATAATCGTCCAAACCTAAAATATAAGCTTTGAAGCCAAAAGAGGTCCCGCCAGTTCTTTGGTGGGACCTCTTTCAAAAGAAAGGAACAGGTAATACTCATGAATAAGAAGAGTACTTTCGTAAAATGGAGACGTTATCTTCCTTTATATCTCATGTTGATCCCCGGTGCTGTATACATTTTTATCAACAACTATATTCCCATGGCGGGACTGATCATGGCATTTGAAAAATATGATTACAAACTGGGAATGTTTAAGAGCCCGAAGATCGGACTTGACAACTTTACTTATCTATTTGCCACAAAAGATGCACTGAATATTACCAGAAACACATTATTATATAATGCAATATTTATTATCCTGGGGAATATCCTGGCCATTACGGTAGCAATTCTGTTAAATGACGTGAGATCCAAGACGAAGAAAAAACTATATCAGACGCTGATTCTGATCCCTTATCTGATCTCCACAGTCATTGTCAGTTATATTGTATATGGCTTTTTAAATACACAGAACGGATTCATTAATAACTCTATTTTGGAGCCTTTGGGCAAGAATGGCATCGCCTGGTATTCACAGCCAAAGTATTGGCCTTTAATTATTACATTTGTCTATCTATGGAAAAATTTCGGCTACAGCAGCATCATCTATTTCGCAACGGTGGTGGGAATCGACAAGACCTATTATGAAGCGGCGGTGATTGACGGAGCTACCAGATGGCAGCAGGTCAGATATGTGACACTATCCAGTCTGAAACCCACAATCATCACGCTGGTGCTGATGTCCATCGGACGTATTTTCTATTCAGACTTCGGCCTGTTTTATCAGGTACCCATGAACAGCGGAGCCTTGATCGATGTGACTAATACGATCGACACTTATGTATATCGCGGACTAACAACACTGAACAACGTGGGTATGTCGGCGGCAGCAGGCTTCTATCAGTCCATCGTTGGATTCATTCTGGTACTGACCGCCAATATGATCGTCCGCAAGGTCAGCCGTGAAAATGCACTGTTTTAAGGAGATGAGATTATGGTCATAAAAGATACAAAATACCAGGTTGTAATCAATACCGTATTAATTATATTGTCTCTGATGTGTGTCATGCCGTTTATACTGTTGCTCAGTTCTTCCATCACTTCAGAGACGGCACTGGTGAAGACAGGCTACCGGTTCTGGCCCACGGAGATCGACCTGTCCGCCTATAAATATTTGCTGATGGACAGTACCTCCATTGTCAGAGGCTACGCAATATCCTTTTTCGTGACAATTGTGGGAACACTGACGAGCTTGATGCTGACTACTTTATACGCTTACCCGTTGTCCAGAAAAAATCTGCCAGGAAGAAATATTTTTGCCTTTTATATTTTCTTTACCATGTTGTTCAACGGTGGACTAGTGCCTGGCTACATGATGTGGACACAGATGTTCCATATTAAAAATACGATATTTGCTCTGATCGTTCCCGGTTTGTTGTTAAACGCATTTAATGTCATTATGATGCGTACATACTTTACGACAAACATCCCGGAGGAAGTCCTCGAAGCGGCAAGGATCGACGGTGGCGGAGAACTCTACATCCTCACTAAAGTAGTACTTCCTATGTCGAAACCCATTATCGTGACGTTGGTACTGCTGATCGGACTGTCTTACTGGAATGACTGGCTGAATGGTCTGTACTATGTGAACCGGGATAATTTGTACAGTATTCAGGTATTGTTGAAGAAGATGATGGATGATATTGAGATGATAAAAAAGGCTTCCGCAGCCGGAGCAAGTACTATGAAGATGCCTTCCATTTCCATTCGTATGGCAGTGGCGGTCATGGGTGCACTGCCTATCATGTGTGTCTACCCATTCTTCCAGAAGTACTTTGTCAAAGGTATTGTCATCGGAGCCGTAAAAGGATAAATTAGGAGGAAACGGAATGAGCTTTCGCAAAGATTTTGTTTGGGGCGCGGCAACGGCAGCTTACCAGATTGAAGGAGCCGCTTATGAGGACGGCAGAGGAGAATCCGTTTGGGATGTGCATTGCCATGACACGCGTAAGAACCCTGAAGGAAAACAGAATATTTTAGACGGAGAGACAGGTGATGTGTCTTGTGATTTTTACCATCATTATAAAGAAGACATTCAGAGAATGAAGAATATGGGACTGAAAGCATTCCGCTTTTCCATCAGCTGGTCCAGAGTATTGCCAGACGGTACGGGACGGGTGAATGAAAAAGGACTGCAGTTTTACAGTGATTTGGTGGATGCTTTGCTAGAGGCGGAAATTGAACCCTGGGTTACTTTATTTCACTGGGATTTTCCCCAGCAATTACAGATTCGCGGGGGATGGCAGAATCCCGAGAGCCCCGAGTGGTTTGCAGAATATACGAAGGTAATCGTGGACAGACTCTCCGACAGAGTGTCCCACTGGATGACCTTAAATGAGCCCCAGTGCCATCTGATTATCGGACATGTGCAGGGAAACTGTGCTCCGAAGTTACGGCTCACCGAGCCGGAGTATCTGCTGGCAATCCATAATCACCTGAAAGCCCACGGCAGAGCCGTGCAGGTCATCCGAAAATACGCGAAGAAAAAGCCCGAGATCGGTGTGGCATTCTGCTTCGGAAGTTCGGTGCCTGTAAGCGACCAACCTGAGGATGTGAAAGCAGCAAGAATTGCCACCCTGCGGGAAGATACGAAGGACCTGTGGGCAGTCTCCTGGTGGCTGGATCCCGTCATTTTAGGACATTATCCGGAGAAAGGCATGGAAGCCTATGGCGAGAATTGCCCGGAGGAGTTACGGAATCCGGAAGATCTGAAACTGATCTCGGAACCGTTGGATTTCCTGGGAATCAATGTCTACCAGAGCGGACGAGTGGAATCGGATGGTCAGGGGGGATATCGCGAGGCGAAGAATCCCTGCGGAGCACCGGTGACTGCAATGAAGTGGCAGGTGACACCGGAGAGTCTGTATTATGTACCGAAGTTCCTGCAGGAAAAATACAAACTTCCCATCGTAATTACGGAGAACGGACTGTCCTGTCCCGACTGGGTATTCCTGGACGGTAAGGTTCATGATCCTATGCGAATCGACTTTATGCACCGCTATTTAAGCTGCCTGAAAAAAGCGGCAGAGGAGGGAACTGATATCTGGGGTTATTTTGCCTGGTCAGCTATCGATAACATGGAGTGGAACAACGGTTATACGGAGAGATTCGGATTAATCTATGTGGATTACACCACTCAAAAGAGGATCCTTAAGGACTCCGCATACTGGTACCGCGAGGTGATTGAATCGAACGGTGAAAATCTGTAAACGGACATAAAAAAGAGACTGCTATTTTGATATGCAGTCTCTTTTTTGATGCACCAGACACTATAGAGTAAAGTTTTTGTCAGTTGAATAAAAGAAAAAAAGAGAGTACCAACATC